>PDWI01005798.1_pt1 | contig 15780 bp, 11 predicted proteins | sample 1430891 | NCBI WGS metagenome assembly PDWI01 (sample SAMN01162508, study PRJNA174530) | Oral metagenome, whole genome shotgun sequencing project. | biome: Marine environment; feature: Marine mammal; material: Swab sample of the gingival sulcus; isolation source: swab sample of gingival sulcus...
CTTATAACCCCGATAGCGATGGACACTGGTCTCCGCTTTGCCATCCGTGAGGGGGGCAGGACGGTAGGTGCTGGTGTTATCAGTGAAATTGAAGCGTAAATTTGTATCTTGATAAATTTGCTATTATTTGCTATTGCTCTGCTCCTGCTTTTTTTGGGGCAGAGCAATATTTTTGTATAGGAAGAAGACCGGATGAGAGATATTGTTACTCTTGCGTGTGGAACATGCAAGCGTCGTAATTACACGACGACAAAAAACAAGAGAACCACTCCTAACAAACTTGAGTTTAAGAAATATTGTCCTTTTTGCAGGTCACACACTCCGCATAAGGAAACAAAGTAGGTTCTTGCAGGTCAGTAGCTCCAATTGGTAGAGCACCGGACTCCAAATCCGGGGGTTGCGGGTTCGAATCCCTCCTGGCCTGCCAGTCGTGGGTTTATTCAGGTTGACAAGGCTGCATGCATGGTGAGTTAGATGACTAAAAAGCGGAAGGTTCAAAAAAAGAATGTCAAAGCAGAGGCTAAGGATTCGTCCAAATTCTCTCCGGGGCAGATAAAGCAGTTTGCTTTGGAGGTCAAGGCAGAATTCGACAAAATTGTCTGGCCTGACAAGAAGGTTACTCTGGGGCTTACTAGCGTTGTTATCCTGCTTGCGATGCTGATTTCTGTTTACCTAGGTGCGGTTGACTTTGTGCTTGGCAAGGGTGTTACGTATTTTCTGAACAGTTAACAGGGAAATATTTAAGGACAGGCTGCATGGCAAAGCAATGGTATATACTTCAGGTTCATTCGGGATTTGAGGAAAAGGTCAAGACTACCCTGAAAGAGCGGGTGAGTAAAGACGGACTGGAAGAATTCTTCGGGGAGATTCTGGTTCCTACTGAGCAGGTGGTGGAGATGATCAAGGGGACGCGGAGGACTTCTGAAAGGAGTTTCTTCCCCGGTTATATGCTGGTCTGCATGGAGCTTAACGATCATACTTGGCATACTGTTCACGATAATATGCCGAGGGTGGTCGGGTTTGTAGGAGACGACAGGAATCCTCAAGCCTTGTCGGAGGAAGATGCCGGTAAGATTATAGGCAGAATCAGGGATGGTTCTGAAAGACCTAGGCCCAAGGTCATTTTTGATGTCGGGGAAAACGTCCGGGTTATAGACGGCCCGTTTGCAAATTTTCAAGGGGTTGTTGATGAGGTCTTTCCCGATAAGGGGAGGGTTAGGGTCTTGGTATCCATATTTGGCCGTGAGACACCGGTTGAGTTGGAGTTTGTGCAGGTTTCGAACACTTAGTATGTCTTAAAATCAGTTGGAGCGGAAGAAAATGGCTAAAAAAGAAATGGCTTTTATCAAACTGCAAATTCAGGCTGGTAAGGCCAATCCCTCGCCGCCGGTAGGCCCCGCACTTGGTCAGCATGGCGTTAATATCATGGAATTTTGCAAGGCATTTAATGCCAAGACCCAGTCCATGGGTGATACCATTGTGCCGGTGGTTATTACTGTTTATCAGGATCGTTCTTTCAGCTATATTACCAAAACACCGCCTGCCTCGGTTCTGCTGCTCAAGGCGGCCGGGATTGACAAGGGTTCCAGTAACCCCAAGGCTGAGCGGGTGGCCGAGATTTCAAGGGATAAGGTCAAGGAGATTGCTGAAATCAAGATGCCTGATCTGAACGCCTACGATCTTGATTCGGCTATTAAAATTGTTGAAGGTACTGCCAAAAGTGCAGGGATAACAGTTGTAGATTAAGTTTAATAAATTACTACCGGCGTGTTAACAGCACGCATCAGCGTAGGAGGCTGACAATGCCGAAGCATGGTAAAAATTATAACAATAAAGTCAAAGAACTGGATAAAGGTGTAGTTTATCCGCTTGCTGAAGGGATTAAAAAAGCCCTTGATGCACGGTACGCCAAATTTGATGAAACCTTTGATATTGCGGTGAGGCTGGGAGTTGATCCCCGGCATGCAGATCAAATGGTCCGCTCTTCTGTGGTACTGCCTCATGGCACCGGCAAGGTAACCAGGGTGCTGGTTTTTGCCAGGGGGCCGAAAGAGGCTGAGGCCAAGGAGGCCGGGGCTGATTATGTGGGCGGTGATGAATTGGTGGACAAGATCAAGGAGGGCTGGCTGGAGTTTGATAAGACAGTGGCAACTCCTGATATGATGGGTACGGTTGGCAAGATTGGCCGGATTCTAGGCCCGAGAAATCTGATGCCCAACGCCAAACTTGGTACTGTTACCTTTGATGTGGCCGAGGTGATTAAGGAAATAAAGGGCGGTAAGGTTGATTTTAAGGTGGATAAAAATGGTATTATTCATGCTGGAATCGGTAAGTCGTCTTTCGGTGCAGAAGAAATAGAAGGCAATGCCCTTGCCCTTATCGACAAGCTGATTCAGTTGAAGCCGTCATCAAGCAAGGGCGTTTATCTTAGGTCAATTACAGTTTCCACTACTATGGGGCCTGGTTTCAAGATAGATCCCCTGCAGGTGAGAACACTTGTAAAATAGGCAGTGAGTCGGGGCTTGAAGGCTCCTTTGGTCGAAGACAGCAGGTACTTTTGTTTAATGGATGTTGCCGCCTGCCGAGGCGAAAAATCAGATCTGTTTGTTGGTCTGGCGTGTTTTTGCGTAACTGCTGTTTCGAGTATTATTAACATTAACCTGAAAATGGAGGGGTATTTTGAATCGTGATCAAAAATCAGCAATAGTTTCAGAGCTTGGAGATTCCTTCAGCCGGGCAAAATTTGCGGTTGTTACAGACTATTGCGGATTGTCGGTTTCACAGCTTCAAAAGATCCGGGTTGAGCTTAGGCAGTGTGATTCAGAAATCAGGATTGCCAAAAATACTCTCTTGAGAAGGGCGGTTACGGACACTGACAGTGAGAAGCTGACCGATGATTTTGTCGGCACTACTGCTGTTGTTGTGTCGTACGATGATCCTGTGGCTCCGGCCAAGGTTCTGGCCAAGTTTGCTGACGAATTTGACAAGTTTAAGATTCGCTCGGCAGTTCTTGAGGGAGACAGGCTTTCTGCAGATGATTTGATGGCATTGTCGAAACTTCCGTCCAGGGAGGCTCTTCTTGGTCAATTCCTTTCTGTTCTTAATGGGGTTCCCACTGGACTTGTTCAAGTGCTGGCCGGAGTACCCAGGACCTTTTTGTATGGTCTTAATGCCGTTAAGGAAAGCAAGGAACAGGAAGCAGCGTAATCGAAGGATTAAGGTAAAATAGTGCTAGGCTAATAATTAACAAGAGGTGTTGAATCATGGCTGTAACTAAAGAAGATGTAATTGAATTTATTGCTAATATGTCAGTTCTTGAGCTTTCCGAGCTGATCAAGGAACTGGAAGAGAAATTTGGTGTTTCTGCTGCTGCTCCGGCGGCGGTCGCAGTTGCCGGTGTGGCCGGAGGTGATGCCGGCGGAGAAGCGGCTGCCGAAAAGACCGAGTTTGATGTTATTCTTACCGGAGCAGGTGATCAGAAGATCAAGGTGATTAAGGAAGTTCGGGCCATTACCAGCCTTGGTCTGAAGGAAGCCAAGGCCTTGGTTGAAGGAACCCCGGCACCGCTTAAGGAAGCTGTTTCCAAGGAAGAGGCCGAAGAGATCAAGGCCAAGATTGAGGAGGTGGGCGGTTCTGTAGAGATCAAGTAAACTCTTTCACAACCATCAGCTAACTAGCTGATACCTCATTATAATATGGCACGCTACCGGTTCAACCGTGTGGCGTGCTTGTGTTATTGGATAATGGAAAATATTATTCAGTGGAAATCATCAAAATATCAATTAGATATTTAGCGGTCAATTGAAAACAGCCTGCCTGATGACGGGCGTTGGAGATTGTGAATCGATTGTGAATCGCTTGGTTCTAATTGTTTATCATCAAGACAGGATTTATTTGAAATCTTAAGTGTTTTTGCAGCCGGTGGTCTGCTTTCGCCAGCGGATAGGCTGGCGGCTTCTCCGTTTGGAGAAATCTTCGGTGCTTTTAGGTTGTACTGTTGCGGGGCTTATTGTCTGAACAAAACTGGTTGGTCAACCTTGAGGAGAAATATGGAACGAATTAGAAAAAAGTTTGCCAAGGCAGAAAAAATCGTTGAACCGCCGCATCTTATCTCCATGCAGCGTTTGTCTTATGAAAAATTTCTTCAAAAGGATTGCGACCCGGATGCAAGGGAAGATTACGGGCTGCAGGAAATCCTTAAAAATGTATTTCCCATAAATGATTTTAACGGCTTATGTTCGCTTGAATTTGTCCGCTATAATTTTGGCGAGAAAAAATATACCGTTCAGGAGTGCCTGCAGCGGGGGATGACCTATGAAGTTCCCCTCAAGATCGTGGTTCGCCTGATTACCTTTGATGTGGATGAGGAGACCGGAGTTCAAACCATCCGGGATATTAAGGAGCAGGAAGTTTTTCTGGGTTCTCTGCCCCTGATGACTGGTGATGGAGTTTTTGTGATCAACGGTACGGAAAGGGTTATCGTCTCCCAGCTACAGAGATCGCCCGGCCTTTTTTATACCCATGATAACGGTAAAAGTCATGCTTCCGGTAAACTTCTCTATTCTGCCCGAATCATTCCGGTCAGGGGTTCATGGATTGATCTTGAATTTGACATCAAGGATATTCTCCATGTCCGTATCGATCGGCGGCGCAAGTTTCCGGTTACCACCTTGCTTAAGGCCCTTGGTTTTAGTGCCGAACAGCTTTTGCGTGAATTTTATTTGGTCAATACGGTTAAAAAGATTGGGGATGAGTATTTTCTAAGTTTTGATGCTGCCATAGCAAAGGGGCAGCGTCTTGAATTTGATCTGATAAATCCCGAGGACGGCTCTGTTCTTGGTAAAAAAGGGAAAAAAATTTCCAAGGCCCTTTGTGATAAGATCGAGAAGGCAGGGATTGATGCTCTAAGAATTTCTCAGGAACAGTTAATCGGCAAAATTATTGTCCATGATATAGCCGGGGCGGCAGATGAAGAGAAAATTGTTTCCTGCAATACAGAAATAACTGAATCACTGCTCGAATCTCTGGCTGAAAAAGGGGTGGATAGTTTTGATGTGCTGCATATTGACGGCAAGGATTATTCCGATTCCTTCAGAAAGACCCTTGCCCTCGACAAGGTGGATACCACAGAAGAGGCCCTGCTTGAGATATATAGAAGGCTCAGGCCTTCAAGCCCGCCAACCATCGAGATAGCCGAAGGGTTCTTTGAAAATCTTTTTTTCAATCCGGATCTTTATGATCTGTCTGAAGTGGGCAGATATAAAATCAATGCCAAGTTAGGACTGGAAACGGATATAAGTCAGCGGGCCTTGACCCGTGAAGACATTGTGGAAGCGGTTAAGCATCTGGTTCGCCTCAAGGATAATCAGGGCGGGGGAGATGATATTGACCACTTGGGCAATCGGCGGGTTAGAACGGTGGGGGAACTGGTGGAGAATCAATACCGCATCGGCCTGGTCAGGATGGAGCGGGCCATCAAGGAGAGGATGACCCTGCAGGACGTTGAAACCCTGATGCCGCATGATTTGGTGAACCCTAAGCCGGTTACCGCAGCCATTAAAGAATTTTTCGGTACTTCCCAGCTCAGTCAGTTTATGGATCAGACCAATCCTCTGTCGGAGGTTACGCATAAAAGGAGACTGAGTGCCTTGGGGCCTGGCGGTTTGTCCCGTGAACGGGCCGGTTTTGAGGTGCGGGATGTACACCCGACCCATTATGGCCGGATCTGTCCGGTGGAGACCCCGGAAGGGCCGAATATCGGCTTGATAGTCTCTCTTGCCACTTACGCCAAGGTTAATCCTTACGGTTTTATTGAGACGCCTTACCGGAAGGTTGAGGATAGAATTGTCCTTGACGAGGTGAAATATTTGAGTGCTTTGCAGGAGCAAAAGCAGGTTATCGCTCCGGCCCTGATTGATTTTGATAAAAACAAGAGGATTGTGCCGGATCATATCATCGGCCGGGAAGACGGCGAGGTGTTGACCGTGGCCAGCAGCTCGGTAAGTTATATGGATGTTGCACCCAATCAGTTGATGTCGGTTGCTGCTTCCCTGATTCCCTTTCTTGAAAACGATGATGCCAACCGGGCCTTGATGGGTTCCAATATGCAGCGTCAGGCGGTGCCGCTGATGATGACTGCGGCCCCTCTGGTTGGTACCGGTATGGAAAGCTATGTGGCCAGGGATTCCGGGGCCTGCTTGCTGGCTGGAGACAGCGGGGTGGTAGCCGAGGCAGATGCCAACCGGATCGTGGTTCATTATGATCAGCCGGGCATTGATGGTTATGACACAGGTGTTGCTGTTTACCGTCTTGGTAAATACAGTAAATCCAACCAGAACACCTGTTTTACGCAAAGGCCCCTGGTTCTGCCGGGGCAGCGGGTTGAAAAGGGCCAGGTGCTTGCTGACGGGCCTTCCTGTGAGTCCGGTGAGCTGGCGCTTGGTAAAAATGTAACCATTGCCTTTATGCCGTGGCGTGGTTTCAACTTTGAGGACTCTATTCTGGTCAATGAGCGGCTGCTAAAAGAGGATACCTTTACGTCGCTGCACATTGAGGTATTTGAAACCATGGCCCGGGACACCAAGCTGGGCAAGGAGGAGATCACCCGCGATATACCAAATGTGGGTGAGGATACCTTACGCAATCTTGATGAATCCGGCATTGTGCAGGTTGGAGCAGAGGTTAAGGCCGGAGATACCTTGGTGGGCAAGGTTACTCCCAAGGGTGAGACGGTACTGTCTCCAGAAGAAAAATTACTGAGAGCCATCTTTGGCGAGAAGGCCCAGGATGTCAAGGATTCTTCCCTGCGGGTGCCGCCCGGCGTTCAGGGGGTGGTTATTGATGCCAAGGTTTTTTCCAGAAAGGGAGTGGATAAGGACGAGCGTTCCTTGATGATTGAGGATCTGGAAATAGAGCGGCTGAATCAGGATAAGCTCGATGAATTGTCCACCTTACAGCGTGGCGTTTGCCGTGATATCGGCGAAATCATGGACGGCAGGACGGTCAAGCAGGATGTGGTAGACAGGGATGGCAATGTCCTGGTTAAGCTGGGCAAGAAAATGAAAGCCAGCCATGCAGAGCAGGTTGGTTTTGAGGAACTGGAAACCCTTGATTTTTCAGAACGGGCAAAATTCAAAAAGCAGATTGAGGCCATTTACAAACGTTACAATAAGCAGGCTAAAGGCGTAGCCAGGCGTTATGACGGCATTATCGAACGCTTGAAAAAGGGCGATGACTTACCGCCTGGCGTGGTTAAGATGGTAAAGGTTTATGTTGCCACCAAGCGTAAGCTGTCGGTGGGCGACAAGATGGCCGGTCGGCACGGCAACAAGGGGGTTGTTTCCAGATTGCTGCCGGAGGAGGATATGCCGTTTTTTGCCGATGGCTCTACCGTTGATATTGTGTTGAATCCATTGGGCGTGCCGTCCCGGATGAATGTCGGTCAGGTGCTGGAGGTTCATTTGGGTTTTGCCGCTAAAAAGATTGGTCAGCAGCTTGAGCAACTGGCAAGGGAAAGTGCAGTTGCTGCCATCAAGAAGAAATTGAAGGCGGTGTATTCCAGTGAGGAGTTTAAGGCCATAACCGGCTCCCGCAGTGATGAGGAGCTAATTGAATGGGCCCACCGCCACCGGGATGGTATTCATATGTCAACCCCGGTGTTTGACGGGGCCGAGGAAGATATGATCAGAAAGCTGCTGGTGGAGGCCGGGGTGGATGAGGTTGGTCAGAGCCAGCTTTATGACGGGCTTACCGGCGAACCTTTTGATAATCAGGTAACGGTTGGAGTGATGTATATGCTCAAACTCCATCATCTGGTTGATAACAAGATTCATGCCCGTTCTACCGGCCCCTATTCATTGGTTACTCAGCAGCCTTTGGGCGGCAAGGCGCAGTTCGGCGGTCAGCGGCTTGGTGAGATGGAGGTCTGGGCTATGGAGGCCTATGGTGCCGCTTATACGCTCAAGGAGTTTTTAACCGCCAAATCGGATGACGTTGAGGGCCGGACGACCATGTACGAACGTATAGTTAAGGGCAATAACTTCCTGACCACAGGCTTGCCGGAGTCATTTCACGTGCTGGTGAAGGAACTTCAAGGTTTATGTCTGAGCATGGAACTGATTGAGGAAGAGCAGTAAGCCGTTTCCATCTTACGGGGGGCGTAGATGGGTTCTTCTATTTTTGAACAAATGGATCAAGTTTGATTCCTGGTCTGAGGAGAGGTGATTTCGTGGAAGAATTATTTAATTTTTTTCAAAAACCAAAAGCACCTGTCAGGTTCGGCAGTGTAAAGATTACTCTGGCTTCCCCTGAAAAGATCATGGACTGGTCGCATGGTGAGGTCAAGAAGCCTGAGACTATAAACTATAGAACCTTCAAGCCCGAACGCGACGGCCTTTTTTGTGCGAAAATATTTGGGCCGGTCAAGGATTTTGAGTGTAATTGCGGCAAGTATAAGCGGATGAAGCACCGCGGGGTGGTCTGCGAAAAATGCGGGGTCGAAGTTATACAGTCCAGGGTGCGCCGTGAAAGGCTTGGACACATTAAACTTGCTGCTCCGGTGGCTCATATCTGGTTTCTCAAGAGCCTGCCCAGCAAAATCGGGGCTATTCTTGATATTACCCTGAAGGATCTGGAAAAAATTCTTTATTTTGAGCAGTATGCGGTGGTGTCAAGCGAGGTGGATTCCCTGCCGCCCGGCAGCCTGCTGACCGAGGAAAAATACCGTCAGGCCCTGCAGGAGCATCCCGGCAAGTTCGAGGTGGGGATCGGTGCCGAGGCGATCAGAAAACTCCTTGAAGCCCAGGATCTTGATGCACTCTCAAAGCAGTTGCGGGCTGAGATGGCCAATACCAACTCCCAGACCAAGCGGGTCAAATACGGCAAGAGATTAACCGTCATTGAGGCCTTCCGTGATTCCGGCAACAAGCCGGAATGGATGATTCTTGAGGTGATTCCGGTACTGCCGCCTGACCTTCGGCCTTTGGTGCCGCTGGAAGGAGGTCGATTTGCCACCTCTGATCTCAACGATCTTTACCGGCGGGTGATTAACCGTAATAACCGCTTGAAAAGACTGCTGGAGCTTGATGCACCGGATATTATTATCCGCAATGAAAAACGTATGCTCCAGGAGTCGGTGGATGTCCTGTTTGATAACGGCCGGAGAGGGCGGGTGATTACCGGCGGCAATAAGAGACCGCTTAAGTCCCTGTCGGATATGCTCAAGGGCAAGCAGGGGCGTTTTAGGCAGAATCTGCTGGGTAAACGGGTGGATTATTCAGGACGTTCGGTCATTGTGGTCGGGCCTCATTTACGCCTGCATCAGTGCGGTATTCCGAAAAAGATGGCTCTGGAGCTGTTTAAGCCTTTTATTTACAGCAAACTTGAGCAGCATGGTTATGTCAGCACCATCAAGAGTGCCAGAAAGATGGTGGAGAAGGGCAGCCGTGAGGTTTGGGATATGCTTGAGGAGGTGGTAACCGAATATCCGGTTATCTTGAACCGGGCTCCTACTCTGCACCGCCTTGGTATGCAGGCCTTTGAGGCATTGCTGGTTGAGGGCAAGGCCATTCAACTCCATCCTCTGGTCTGTGCCGCCTTTAATGCCGACTTTGACGGGGATCAGATGGCGGTGCATGTGCCGCTTTCGGTGGAGGCTCAGGTTGAGGCCCGGGTGTTGATGATGTCCACCAATAATATTCTGTCTCCTGCTAACGGTGAGCCGGTGATTATCCCGTCTCAGGATATTGTGCTGGGCCTTTATTATATGACCAGGGAACGGATCAATGCACTCGGTGAGGGTAAAATTTTCAGCGATGCCCATGAGGCCAGAATCGCCTATGATCACGGTGCGGTGGCTCTTCAGGCCAAGGTCAAGGTGAGGATGGACGGCGTGCTTCATGACACTACGATTGGACGCATTCTGTTAAGTGATCTGCTGCCCAAATCCATTCCTTTTGTGGAGGTGAACAAGGTTCTGAGCAAGAAGGCTCTTGCTAAACTCATAGATTATACCTACCGGCGGGCCGGTACCAAGGATACGGTTATTCTTGCTGATCGGCTGAAGGATACCGGCTATGAATATGCAACCCGGGCCGGCATTTCCATCTGTGTCAATGATATGAAAATCCCCCTCTCCAAGGAGGAGCTTCTGGAGAAGGGCGAAAAGGATGTGGGGGATGTGGAACAGCAGTATTCGGACGGTCTTATTACTTCCGGCGAGAAATATAACAAGGTAGTTGATATCTGGTCCAAGGTTACAGAAGATGTCGCCGTTGAAATGATGAATGAAATCAAGGTCGATTATTTCAGGGACAAGGATGGTGCCGTGGTTGAAGCTCCCAGTTTCAATTCCATTTATATCATGGCCGACTCTGGAGCTAGGGGTTCAAGGGATCAGATCAGGCAGCTAGCCGGAATGCGGGGGCTGATGGCAAAGCCGTCCGGTGTCATTATCGAGACGCCCATCAAGGCAAACTTCCGCGAGGGGCTTGGGGTGCTGGAATATTTTATTTCTACCCATGGTGCCAGAAAAGGTCTTGCGGATACCGCACTTAAAACGGCTAACTCGGGTTATCTGACCAGACGTTTGGTTGATGTGGCCCAGGAATCAACCATTGTTGAAACTGATTGCCATACCCTGGACGGAATTGTTGCCGAACCGCTTCTGGACGGCGGCGAGACCATTGTGCCGCTTGGCGACCGCATTCTTGGCCGGGTCGCCCTGCGGGATGTAACCGAGCCGTATTCCGGTGAGGTCATTGTGCCAGAGGGTGAGGAAATTACCGAAGATAAGGTTGAAGAGATTGAAAAGGCCGGTATTGATCGGGTTATTATCCGGTCGGTGCTGACCTGCCGCTCCAGGCGGGGTGTTTGTGCCAAGTGTTATGGCCGTGATTTGGGCCGGGGGCATATGGTCAATAAGGGTGAGGCGGTCGGGGTCATTGCCGCCCAGTCCATCGGTGAGCCGGGTACCCAGCTGACCATGCGTACCTTCCACCACGGAGGAACTGCCAGCCGGGCCGTGGCCCAGGCCGAGATTAAAACCCAGCGGGGCGGCAAGGTGGGATTTAAGAATCTTCATCATGTGGAAAACGATCAGGGCATAAAGATCGTTATGAATAGGAATGCCGAAATCGTGATCATGGATGATTTGGGGCGTGAACGTGAGCGGTTTAAGGTGAATTACGGTGCCCAGATTTTGGTCAAGGAAGAGGATGAGGTTGAAGCCGGTACCGTCCTGGCCGATTGGGATGCCTATACCACGCCGATTGTGGCCGAGGTCGGCGGTTTGGTAAAATACGGTGATGTCTTGGAAGGTGTTACCATGAAGGAGAAGGTGGATCCGGTTACCGGCAAGCGTTCCAAGGTCATTGTTCATTCCACCGGCGGTACCCAGCTAAACCCCAGGGTTTCCATAAAGGGTGAAAAAAACAAGACGCTTAAAATCCCCGGCACCGATATTTTTGCCAGTTACAGTCTGCCGGTGGGCTCAATCATCTCGGTAGATGAGGGTGATGAAATCAAGGCGGGTACGGTTGTGGGTAAAATTCCGCGTGAAACTTCAAAAACCAAGGATATTACCGGCGGTCTGCCTCGGGTTGCCGAACTTTTTGAGGTGCGTAAACCCAAGGAACCAGCGGTGATTACCGAGATTGACGGCCGGGTCAGTTTCGGCAAGGAGCTTAAGGGTAAACGCCGGCTTGTTATTACTCCTGAATATGGCGAACCGCAGGAATATCTGGTACCCAAGGCCAAGCATACCATTGTCCATGAGGGCGACTATGTGCAGGCTGGCGAACCGCTGATGGAAGGCAGTGTGGTTCCCAATGATATTTTGAAGGTGCTGGGTATCAAGGAATTGGCCAAATTTCTGGTAAACGAGATTCAGGAGGTTTATCGGCTGCAGGGGGTCAAGATTAACGATAAGCATATTGAGGTTATTGTCCGTCAGATGCTTAGAAGGGTGCAGATAAAGTCCTCCGGCGATTCAAGGTTTATGATGGGCGAACAGGTCGAGTGGTGGAAGTTTGAGGAAGAACGGGACCGCCTGATGGCTGAGGGCCTGACCCCGCCGTATGCAGAGCCGATGCTGCTTGGAGTTACCAAGGCCTCATTGTCAACGGAAAGTTTTATTTCTGCTGCTTCCTTTCAGGAAACCACCAAGGTACTGACTAATGCGGCCATGGCCGGTAAGGTTGATGAACTGATTGGTCTGAAGGAAAATGTCATCATGGGCCGGCTGATTTCAGCAGGTACCGGGGTGGACGGGGGATCAGATTGAAGATATAAACGAGAAAAATAACTTGACAGTGCCTTGTCAATAATATATGTATGTCTTCTTTATGCCGGCCCTGCAGTTGGGTTGGTGTTATAGAGCTGGTTTTATCAAGGTTAAGTGAACAGGAGCAGTTAACAAGATGCCGACTATTAATCAATTGGTTAGGAAGGGGCGGAAAAAATCTTCCAAAAAGACTAACACTCCCGCTCTTAAAGGTTCTCCCCAGAAACGGGGAGTGTGTGTCAGAGTTTATACCACAACCCCGAAGAAGCCTAACTCTGCCTTGCGGAAGGTTGCCAGGGTGCGGCTGACCAACGGGATCGAGGTTACGTCCTATATTCCTGGTATCGGCCATAATCTGCAGGAACACTCGGTGGTGCTGATTAGGGGCGGCCGGGTAAAAGACTTGCCTGGTGTTCGTTACCACATCATCAGAGGCGTGCAGGATACGCTTGGTGTCTCAGACCGGCGGCAGGGACGTTCCAAGTATGGAGCCAAACGGCCATCTTAATTGTTAGCTGATTGGAGAGAATTTAATGTCGCGTAGAAGAGTAGCAGAAAAGAGAAGTATTGATCCGGATCCCCGTTTTAACAGCGTTTTGGTGAGCAAGTTTACCAACGGGCTTATGGAACGCGGAAAAAAAACTTTGGCACAGCGTATTTTCTATGATGCCATGGATATCGTTAAAACCAGGATGCCGGATGAAGATGAGCTGACGGTTTTTGAAGAGGCCATGGAAAAGGTCAGGCCGAAGGTGGAGGTCAAATCAAGACGGGTCGGCGGTGCTACTTATCAGGTGCCGATGGAGGTTCGGCAGGTTAGGCGTAATGCCTTGGCTATCCGCTGGATTATCGGTTTTGCCAAGGCTCGTTCCGGTCGGTCAATGTCGGAAAAGCTGGCTGCAGAGATCATGGATGCGTATAATGACCGCGGAGCATCCGTGAAAAAGCGTGAGGACACCCACAAAATGGCTGAGGCCAATAAGGCCTTTGCTCATTACCGCTGGTAATTTTGTCCCGGGCTGTTTCGGCGGCATTTTGAATGTGGTTGAGGTGCGTTGATGGCAGCTTGGGAAGATGATTTAAGGAATGTGCGGAATATGGGCATCATGGCTCATATTGACGCAGGAAAGACGACTACCACTGAGAGATTTCTTTTCTATACGGGGAAGTCGTACAAGATTGGCGAGGTTCATGAGGGCAATGCCGTTATGGACTGGATGGAGCAGGAGCAGGAGCGGGGAATTACCATAACCTCGGCTGCGACTACCTGTTCCTGGAAAGGCAAAAAAATAAATATCATCGACACTCCCGGTCATGTGGATTTCACGGTGGAGGTCGAGAGGTGCCTGAGGGTACTTGATGGTGTGGTGGCTGTCTTTTGTGCCGTGGGCGGTGTTGAGCCGCAGTCGGAAACGGTCTGGAGACAGGCAGATAAGTACCGGATCCCGAGAATTGCCTTTGTCAACAAGATGGATCGGGTGGGGGCGGATTTTAGCCGTTGCATCAGGATGATGGAGCAGCGGCTGGGAGCAAGTCCGGTGGCGGTGCAGTTGCCGGTGGGCAGCGGGGCCGAATTTGAGGGGATTATTGATCTGGCATCGGGCAGGATGCTGGTTTTTGATGAGCAGTCCCTTGGCCGGGATGTGAGGGAGGTTGACATCCCTGCTGAGTACAAGGAAGAATTCACGGTCGCACGAATGCAGCTCTTGGAGAAGTTGGCCGACTTCGATGAAGGGCTCATGGAAAAATATTTGGAAGACACTGAGGTGTCTGCCCCTGAGATATATACAGCTCTTCGGAAAGCAACCCTGGCCCTTGATCTGGTGCCGGTACTTTGCGGGAGTGCCTTTAAGAATAAGGGGATTCAGCCTTTGCTGGATGCGGTGGTGGCTTATCTTCCCTCGCCTCTTGATGTGGCGGAAGTTGAGGGTGTGGATTGTGAGCATAATGTAGTTGTCCGCAAGACCGGTTGCCAGGAAAAGTTCTGCGGTTTGGTTTTTAAGCTGATGAGCGATTCCTTTGTCGAGAATCTGGCCTTTATCAGGGTTTATTCCGGCAGCTTGAGAGCAGGGGACAAAATTTTTAATCCTGTCAAGAAAAAGCAGGAGAAGGTCGCCAAGATTCTGCGGATGCACGCCAATAAACGCGAGGAGCTGCAAGAGGTTGGTGCTGGTGATATTGCTGCCGTGGTTGGGCTTAAATTTACTACTACCGGCGACACCCTTTGTGAGAAGGGTGATCATGTGGTACTGGAAAGCATGGAGTTTCCGGCTCCGGTGATTAGTGTCGCCATTGAGCCGAAGAGTAAGGCTGAGGAAAAAAAACTTGTTGAGACCCTTGAAAAGATAGCGGTTGAGGACCCGTCTTTTACAATTACAACAGATGCTGATACCGGGCAGACCATTATTTCAGGGATGGGAGAGCTGCATCTTGAAATAATTGTGGACAGGCTGGTCAATGATTTTAAGGTGGCTGCCAATGTGGGCAAGCCGCAGGTGGCCTACAAGGAAACCATAACCGCTGAAAGTGTTGCCGAAGGAAAGTTTGACCAGTTGACTGGAGCAAACGGTCAGTATGGTCATGTTGAAATAAGGCTTGAGCCGCTTGACCGTGGAAATGGATTTAATTTTGTCAGTAATGTTGACAATGAAAAAATTCCTGATATATTCCTTGGCGCCATTGAGAAGGGGATCTCGGATAGTCTGGATGCAGGGCCGCTTGTCGGGTATCCATTAACGGATGTCAAGGTAAGTTTGATCGGCGGGTCTTACCACGAGGAAGAGTCCACGGACATGGCCTTTGGAGTTGCTTCAGCCATGGCCTTAAGGAGGGCGGCAAGCGGGGCGGATCCGGTGCTGCTTGAGCCGCTGATGGATTTGGAGGTGGTTTCACCAGATATGTATCTGGGAGAGGTTATGTCCGATCTTAATGCCAGGCGGGCAAAGATTGTAGGGGTGGAGGCTGACGGTGAGCTTCAGGTGGTGAAGGCACATGTACCTCTGGCGGAGATGTTTGGTTATTCAACTGCTCTAAGATCTGCTAGTCAAGGGCGGGCTAACTTTAGTATGCAGTTTTTGGAATATGATGTGGTCCCTGCTGACAGGGCGGAAGTGGTTATTAAAAAAATAAGAGGGATTTAGAACCCTAGTTGAGGTAAAACGATGTCAAAGGAAAAATTTGAAAGAACAAAGCCGCATGTCAATGTGGGAACGGTTGGACACATCGATCATGGCAAGACAACTTTAACCGCAGCAATAACCCGGGTACTTTCCACCAAGGGTCAGGCGGACTTTACTGATTTCAGTGAAATTGACAAGGCCCCGGAAGAAAAGGAGCGTGGTATTACTATCGCCACTGCCCACGTAGAATATGAAACAGAATCAAGGCATTACGCCCATGTTGACTGCCCCGGCCACGCTGATTATATCAAAAATATGATCACCGGAGCCGCCCAGATGGATGGTGCTATTCTGGTGGTGGCCGCTACTGATGGTGCCATG
>PDWI01005799.1_pt1 | contig 15775 bp, 9 predicted proteins | sample 1430891 | NCBI WGS metagenome assembly PDWI01 (sample SAMN01162508, study PRJNA174530) | Oral metagenome, whole genome shotgun sequencing project. | biome: Marine environment; feature: Marine mammal; material: Swab sample of the gingival sulcus; isolation source: swab sample of gingival sulcus...
CAATGAAACACCAAGATATTTGAGAAAGACAGAAAAGCTTTTAGATGAAATTGTTGCAAAAGGAACAATAGAAGGCGTAGATGCAGTATCAGGTTCAACAATGACAAGTAAAGGTATATTCAACGCAGTAAAAGATGGATATTCACAAGCAAAAGGCGAAACTAAAGAAGCCGGTAAAAGTGAATTCGCTAGCTTTGGTGGTGGCAGCGGAGGTGGTAAGAAAAAACACAAAGCTGTTGTCACAGAAGGAATAGACTTTGAGCATTTAAAAGATGGTCAATGGTTTGGTGAGGCAAAAGGATATAGTCATAACATACAGGTAAAAGTAACTGTATTAAATGGAGCTGTTACAGCAATAGAAATAGTATCTCATGGTGAGCAAAACAAATATATGACTCCTGCGAAAGCAGTTATAAACACTATGATTACTAAACAAACAACTGAAGTAGACACTATTTCAGGTTCAACAGTAACTTCTGCAGGAATTATAGGTGCTGTAGAAAATGCTATTACAAATATAGGCGCTATAGTTAATCCAGAAGAAAGAATTTTTATAAATATTGACGGAACTGACCTTGTAGCTGTAAAAGTTAAGCATAGACAAGTGGAATATGATGATAAGAAGTTAGATAAAAAATATGAAAATGGGAATATTACAGTGCAATTACGTGATAAGTTTAATCAGGTTATTGCAGGGTATACAGGTTCAGTTGAAAATAATCAGGTTATAGTAAAAAAAGGTGATAAGGTAAAATACAAGTTTAATATTGTATGGGAAGATATTGCGCCTATTAAAGCAAAATCAGATAAATTTTTACAGGATAATAAGGTGGAAGGCAATTTAGCCGACTTAGTGACAATTGGTAGAGGAAAAGGTTATTCTGGTAAAGACATAAAATCGCAAATAACAATAGAAGATAATAAAGTAAAGGAAATAGGGGATCCAAAACACGGTTTTGGAGGTGAAGACCCTAGATATTTACAACAGGCAGATGGAATTAGAGCATATTTGCAAAACAGTACTACGCAAAGAGAAGATTTAGCAATTATGGCATTACATTATGACTATTTATATCAAATCAAGGCTTGTGCTACTCAAAATGAGATGATGGAAAAAGCTAAGGAACTTATGGGAGAAGCCCTGGTAAATAGAGTTGCTGTATCTTTGGGGGAAAATTGGGAAAAATTAGATATACATGACCCTAATACAGAATTGTCAGGAGCGGTGAAACAATACATTGTTGAACAATACAGTAAAAAACCTCTTTATGACACTTGTTCAGGTGCGACTATAACTGGCTGTGGTCTTGCAGGAGTGGCACAGTACGCTGTGAAATTGGCAAGACACGATGTTGAAAATAATATTCAAATTTCTAAATTGGAAATCATACACCCTACAAGCAAAGGATTGATTAAAAACTTTAAAGATGGTAGTAATTTTGAGCTAGTAGATTTTGATGGAAATCCAATAAAAGTTAAATTGACAATGAAGGATGGGCAATTTGAAGAAATACTTTTACAAGACTTGGCAAGCAAAGGTATATCTGTATATGAATTAAATACAGGAAGAGATTTGTTGCAAGGTGGAGATTTATTGGAATTTTCTACAAAAGGTGCAATTACAGGTGTAGTTGAACATACAGATTCTAAGAGAGTAGATAAATTAAATATAGTTCATATGGAAGGATTTAATACAAATTGGATCATTGGTATGGAATATCAATTCGAAGGTGAAAATACTTGGAATGAAGTTCAAAATCCTGTTATGGGAACAAGCTCAACAACGTATCCTTTTGCTATAAGAAATATTGCAAAAGAACAATCAGTAGATATAGATGAAGAGTTTGGTGTTTATCAAAACAAAAAAGTGAAAATAAGACTTAAAACTAAAGATGGTGGAATCTTAACTCCATTTAATGATGAATACTTAGCTATTAAAGATAATGAGTATATTAAATTTAGGTTAAGAACTACTGATCTTATTGATGAAAATGTTTTACTGCAAAATCTTTATAAATTAAAATTTAAGTTTAAAGAAACAGTGCCACAACAGGTACCTAAAGATATGATTATATCTTACTCTGGAAAGACTTTGGCAACAGTAGCTTTAGATAAAGCAAATCACCTTTATCCAAATATTGAAATAAGTGATGATTATAAAGATAATAAGGATTCATTTGAGATAAAAATAATAGATACAGATGGTGTAGAGATAGTAAATGGCATTACAATAAATAAAGAGACAACAGCGCTTGGAAGCGAGATTGTAAAAGTGATGCAGGGAACTGATTTGGTTGCAAAGCTTTCGTATAAATTTGTTCAAAAAGAAGCACCTAAATATTTATGGATAGCAATAGAATCTTGGGGTATGTTTATGCCAGTGTTGGATGAACCTGTGGCTGATGCAGATTTACTAAAAGTAGCTGAGACTATTAAAGTATCAACAGCATGGGAAATGGACAAATATAACCTTAAATTTAAGCTTTATAACTTTAACACTTCTGATGGATTCAATGACGATGATGGAAATCCTTTAGGTGAAGCTGATTTACAAAGTGCAGAATATCAAAAGATAGGTAATGTTAATTGGGATAGTTCAAATCTTACAATACAAATTACAGATACAGAAGGCGCTATGATTGTAAACAAAAAAGTAGTTTTTGAAGATTAACTTTCAAAAAAATATAACTAAAAAATAATAGGGAACTCAAATTCGTAATAAAATGAATAGGAGTTCTCTATTTTATTACCTGAAAAAATTAAAATAATAACAATTTCGTATAATTGTTTTAAATAAATATATGGTGTATAATTAAAGTATATTTGTGAATAATAAAAAGGTAAAAGTATAGATTGAGAGGAAAAAATCTATGAACAAATTTAATATGTTTAGAATAACAGCAGTTTCACCTGATATTGAGTTGTTAGATATAGATAAGAATACTGATAAAATAATTGAAAGAATAAAGTTAGAAGAAGAAAAATCATCTGATTTAGTTTTATTTCCTGAAAGAACTATTTGTGGAGCTACAGTTGGAGATATAATTGCGCAAAGAGAAGTTCAGGATAAAATATTGATGAATATATCAAAAATAGTGGACGCAACAAAAAAAATGAATATTGCTGTAGTATTAGGTTCAGTAATTGAGTTAAATAGTCAACTTTATAATTGCAGTTTCTTTATACAAAAGGGTAAAATTAAGGGAATCGTTCCTAAAATACAGGTACAAAATACTCAAGACAGGATGTTTGTTTCAGGAATTAAATTTTTAAAGAATCCTAGGAGCATTAAATTTTTAGGAGAAGATGTACCTTTTGGGTATTTTGTATTTGAAGATAAATCAGGTAAGGTCAAACTAGGTATGGAAGTTGGAAGCGATATATATAGCAACTTACCTGTGTCGTTCTTGATGGCACAAAATGGTGCAGATATAATTTTGAACCCTTGGGCAGAAGAAGATACTATAATAAATAGTATGAAAAGAAAACAAGTAGTACAAGCTGTAAGTGGTAAGAGCAAGTGTGGTTATGTTGTAGCAACAGCAGGAACAGGAGAATCTGTAACAGATGGAGTATTTTGCCCACAACATATATTTGCAGAAGTAGGTGCTCCTATAAAAGAAGATAGCGATTTAAAGCAGGGAGAAAAAGTCACAGTTTGTGATTTAGATTTAGACGTTATAAAATTAAATAAAAAAGAGGCAGAAAAAGTTGATGTTATTTCTGAATTGGCTCTTGATGTTTTTAATATTGGGAAAATTGACTTTGAGCTTAGCGAAAAATACGATGATGAAATTTTGAGGGTTTATGATAAAACACCTTTACAACCAAAAGGACCTTTTGGATTTGCAATGTGTAAGAGAGCTTTTGAAATACAAAGTATGAGTTTGGCAAGACGTATTGAAACCATAAATGCAGGAAAATGTGTAGTAGGTATATCTGGAGGATTAGATTCAACATTGGCAATACTAGTAGGGATACAAGCCATGAAAATTTTGGGAAGATCTGCAAATGATGTTTTAGCAATAACAATGCAAGGCTTTGGAACAACAGGAAAAACTTATGATAATGCTTGCAGACTTATGGAAACACTGGGAGCAGAAATTAGAGAAATTCCTATAAAAAAAGCGGTAGAACAACATTTTCAAGACATAGGGCACAACCCTGAAATTAAAAATACCACTTATGAAAATGCTCAGGCTCGAGAAAGAACTCAAATACTTATGGATATAGCAAATGAGGAAAAAGGATTGGTGCTAGGTACAGGGGATTTATCTGAATCAGCTTTAGGTTGGTGCACTTTTAATGGAGATCATATGGCTATGTACGGTGTGAACAATGGAGTTTCTAAAACTTTTATTAAAAGTATCATTACGTGGTTTATAAATGAAAAATTGACAGTAAAAGAAGATGATGAGTTTAGCCTTGACAATGTGAAACTACAAAATGTTTTACAAGAAATTTTAGATACACCTATTTCACCTGAATTGTTGCCACCAGATGAAAATGGCGATATAAAACAAAAAACAGAAGAAACAATAGGACCTTATGAAATTCACGACTTTTTCTTGTATCATATTTTAAGACAGAATATGTCTCCTAAAAAACTTTTAAAAGTAGCAATACAAACATATAAAGATGAATTTCCTAAAGAGGAAATAAAAAGATGGTTAATAATTTTTTATAAAAGATTTTTTGGACAACAGTTTAAAAGAAATTGTTCTACAGAAGGTGCAAAGATAGGAAGTATAAGCCTTTCTCCTCGTGGAGCTTTCAGTATGCCATCAGATTTAGTGATAAATAGTTGGATTGAAGATATAGAAAAAAGTGAAGTTTAGTTGAAATACAACGAAAAATATGGTAAAATATTACAAATGAGCGATATTGATTAAGCAATAATAGTTAGGGGTCTATAAAAAATGAAAGAAACATACATACATATGTTTAAAAAAGATGATCAAATTGTTGAATTTTTTATGATTAAACAGGTAGGTCTAAAAGTTGGTTCTAATAAGAAACAATATTTAGATTTGATTTTAGGTGATTCTGGTGGAGAAATTACTGCAAAAAAGTGGGACGTATCAGATGAAGAAGTACCGTCGTTAAGTTTACTAAAAGAGGGTGATTTAGTTAAAATTAAGGGGGTTGTTACTGAATGGAATGGTATGAAACAACTTAAACTTTTAAGAATTAGATTGGGACAAAAAGAAGACAAACTAGATATAAGAGATTATATTAAAGCTGCCCCAGAAAAACCTGAAGAAATGTACGATTTCCTTATGGAGATAGTTGCAAATATGAAAGACAAAGATTTAAAAAATCTATGTACTGTTTTAATGGAAGAAAACCGTGAAAAGTTGATGTATTATCCAGCTGCTCAAAAGAATCATCACGCACAGCTAGGGGGATTGCTTTACCATATGAAGAGAATGGTTATGAGTGGATACAGACTTTGTGAAGTTTATAACAATCTGAACAGAGATTTAGTTTGTACAGGTGTAATAATTCACGATATGGAAAAAATAAGGGAAATTGAATCAAATACTTTGGGTATTTCTAGTGGCTATTCTTTTGAGGGTATGCTTTTAGGACATATTGTGCAGGGGATTAAATCTATAGATAGATTGGCAGAAACTCTTGACATACCTAAAGAAAAAGCGATAATGCTGGAGCATATGATACTATCTCATCATTATGAGCCTGAATTTGGAAGTCCAAAAAGACCTGCTTTTCCAGAGGCTGAAATGTTGCATTACTTGGATATTTTAGATGCACGACTTTTTGATATGGAGGAAGCCTTGTTAGGTGTAGAAAAAGGAGAATTCTCTGATAAAGTTTGGACTTTAGAGAATAGAAAATTATACAATCCGATTTGGGAAGAATAGTAAAGTCGAGGCGAGATGAAAATGGATTCTATACATATTGAAAAAGCGCAAGTAGTTGATATGTATTATCAAAATAGTGAAAATGGGTATACTATACTTGAAATGGAAACAGAAAATGAATTGTTTGTAGCGGTAGGATATATCCCCTTAGCCCAAGTAGGCAGAACTTATGATATAAAAGGTCAGTGGGTACTCCACCAAAAATATGGCGAACAATTTAAAATAGAAGAATGGGAAGAAGCTCTACCTGAAAAAAAGGAAGAAATAGAGCTTTTTTTGGCGTCTGGAATTATTAAAGGAATTGGAAAGAAAACAGCTAAAATTATAGTTGAAGCCTTTGGAGAGGCAACGCTGAAAATTATGGAAGAAGAACCAGAACGACTTATGGAGATAGACGGAATAGGTGAGAAGAAAATGGAAGTTATAAAAGCTGGTTTTCTTGAAAAGAGGCAACTGGCATCTATTTCTTTTTTCCTTCAGAAATTTAATATAGGGAATTCTTACGCAGTTAAACTTTATAAGATTTATGGAGAAGATGCAGTTGAGATGATAACTGAAAATCCCTATAGACTTATAGATGATATTTGGGGTATAAGTTTTAAAAAAGCAGATGATATAGCTATTAAATTAGGGATGACAGAAGATAATCTGAATAGAATAAAGGCTTGCGTCAAATTTGTGCTTAAATTTTATAGTTCCGAGGGAAGTACCTATGTTCCACTGGATATTTTAAACGAAAAAGTTATTTCATTAATTGACACAACAAGAGAAAAAATTGAAGAAAGTATAAAAGAGTTGATTTTTGAAGATGAACTACATATGGAACTTGAGGAAAATCAAAAAAATGTTTACCTGATGGGGCATTTTTTTGCAGAGCAAAGCGTGTGTCACAAAATATTGAAAATTAATGATAAAGAAGAACACTCTAAATTAGTACTCCGAGATATAAAGGGTTTGATAGATTTAATAGAAGAAGAAAAATCCTTAAATTTGTCAGAAAATCAAAAAGAGGCTATAGAAAAATCCTTGAAGTCTGGAGTATTTGTTATTACAGGAGGTCCAGGGACAGGTAAAACAACAATTATAAATGTAATTATGGAAATATTGGAAAGATGTGATTTGAAAACTGCTATTGTAGCACCTACAGGACGTGCGGCAAAGAGAATCTCTGAAACTTCAGGGCATAAAGCATCTACGATTCATAGGCTGTTAGAGTATTATTACTCTACAGAAGATGATACTATGAGGTTTGGCAAGAATGAGGAAAATCTTTTAGAAGAGGATTTTATAATAATTGATGAAGCTTCTATGATAGATATATTTTTAATGAAGGGAATTATGGATGCTATAAGTCAAGAAACTTCAATAATTTTTGTAGGCGATGTAGATCAATTACCATCTGTAGGTGCTGGAAATGTATTGCAAGACCTGATTAACAGCGAAACAATTAATACAGCTAGGCTAACTGAAATTTTTAGACAGGCAAAGGAAAGTAAAATTATAGTAAATGCCCATAGAATTAATAAGGGAGAAGAAATTGAAATTACCAATAAAGATAGCGACTTCTTTTTTATGAATATAGAGAATCAAAGAAATATTTTAGAAACTATAAAAGAGCTGTGTTATAAAAGGTTGCCAGAATATATAAAAACAGAAGAACCTTTGAAAAGTATTCAAGTGTTGACACCTACTAGAAAGAACTTGTTGGGAACAATAAGTCTAAATAAAGAATTGCAAGAAGTTTTTAACCCAAAAAAAGATGGTGTTGATGAATTTATCGTTGGAGATAGAGTCTTTCGTTCCGGCGATAAGGTAATGCAAATTAAAAATAATTATGGAATCACTTGGAAGAACCTTGAAGATTTCACTGATGGAGAGGGAATCTTTAATGGAGATATTGGTTTTGTTAAAAGTGTGGATAAGGAAAATGGCGTATTAAATGTGGTTTTTGATGAAAATAAATTGGTGGAGTATGGAGTTGCTGACCTGAAAGAATTAGAAATCGCTTATGCAATTACTGTACATAAGAGTCAGGGGAGTGAATTCCCAGTTGTAGTTATGCCTATAAGTAGCTTCCCACCTATGCTGGCTACTAGAAATTTGCTTTATACAGCGGTCACTAGAGGGAAAACCTTAGTGGTTTTGGTAGGCTCTTTGAGAAGTTTAAATGGAATGATTGGAAACGACAGAATAAAAGCTAGATATACAAGTTTGGATAAAAGACTGAGAGGGGCGGTTTTTGAAGATTTTAAGTAAAATTTTAGAGTATATTTATCCATCAAATATATACTGTATTTGTTGTGGAAGCATTATAAATGAAAATCACAATTACTCTATATGCGATTACTGTATGGAAGAAATAGATTGGGTAAATGAAAGACGATGCGTTAAGTGTGGTAGACAGATATTTGAATATACAGAAAAGGATATGGTTGACCAAGGTGATTGTAAGGACAAAAAGGAAGTTTGTGTAGAATGCGAAGATAAAAATCATAATTTTGATAAGGCTTATACTTGTATGGTTTACAACTCAAGGGCAAAAAATATTATTAAAAAATATAAGTTCCAAGGAGAAAGTTATATTTCTGAGAAATTGGCTGATATTATGGCTGATAAAATTAAATTTGAGGAGATATCTGCAGACTTAATTACAGCAGTCCCTTCTCATATTAAGAAAATGAAAGAAAGAGGTTATAATCCTGCAGAACTTGTAGCTAAAGGAGTAGCACAAAAAATAGGCACACCCTTTGATGGGAATTTATTAAAAAGAATTAGATATGAGAAGGCGATGAACAAGTTAACTAAAACGGAGAGAAGCTTTAATGTTATGGGTAGCTATGATGGGAATTTTAATAAATCTTTAGATGATAAAAGGATTATTTTGATAGATGATATATATACAACAGGTAGTACTGTAGAAGTGTGTTCGGAAATATTAAAAAATATGGGAGCGAAAAGTGTCACTGTTATTACAGTAGCATCAGGAGTAGTAGAACAATAGTTGAGTTATAAAAAAGTGGAATAAAATTCGTATTTGTGCTATAATAAAGTTAGCAATAATTATATCAAGGCGAATATTTGACGGAATTTCGTCTATTGAAAAGGGAGGCACTTATGAAGATAATAATAACAAATAAAAATGTAAAATCTAGTGAAAACTTAAATCAAATTATAGAAAGCAAGTTTGAAAAATTGGATAAATATTTTTCTCATGAAGTAGAAGCAAATATAACTGTCGCAGCTGAAAAAGACTGGCAAAAGGTTGAAGCTACAATCCAAACAGAGGGAACTATATTTAGAGCAGAAGAAAAAGCAGATGTTGCCTACGATACAGTTGAAGCTCTAGTTGAAAAATTGGCTAGACAAATTTCAAGATTTAAAGATAAACTTAGAAAAAAACATAGAAGTCAAAAGCAATTAGTGTTTGATGCAATTCCAGATTTTGAAGAAGAAGAAATCTTTGAAATTGTAAAAAGAAAGAAAGTTGAACTAAGACCTATGAATGAAGAAGAAGCTGTAATGCAAATGGAACTTTTAGGTCATAACTTCTTTGTATTTTTAAATATGGATACAGATTCAGTGTGTGTTTTATACACTAGAAGAAATGGCGACTACGGTATAATTGAAGCTGTTTAAAGAATTGAAGTAGAATATCAATACATTTAATAAGAAATATAAAAGGCAGTAAATCTTTGGACTTACTGCTTTTTTTATTTGAGAAAAACTTAAAAAAATTAAATTGATAAAAAACTGCTAAAAAATATTTATATTTATTGAAAGTTTAGGTATTTAGGTGTAAAATTTAATTAAGTATACTGTAAAATAGGGGTGGTCTAGGAAATGAAAGCATATTTGGAATACATAGCATCAATTATGAGCCTAACTGAAATTATAGATATAGTTTTGGTAGCTTTTGTAATATATAAGGTTTTGATGTTTATCAAAGAATCAAGAGCGGAGCAACTTGTGAAAGGTCTGTTTCTTTTGATTGTTGCAACCATAGCTTCGGAATGGTTTCATTTGTATACGCTGAATTGGATACTGAAAAGTGCTATGACCCTGGGAATGGTAGCACTAGTAATAGTGTTCCAACCTGAACTGAGGAGAGGCCTTGAGTATATGGGTAGAAGTAAGCTGATGAAAGCTTCTTTTGTAAATGTTGATAAGGAAAAAGCAAAAGATATAGTATCTGAAATAATAAAGGCAGTTGCTGATTTTACGAAAAGTGAAACTGGAGCTTTAATCGTTTTAGAACAAGAAACGTCTTTGACCGATGTGGCAGAAACAGGTGTGATTTTAGATGCAGTAATATCAGAAGAACTTTTGGGAAATCTATTTTACGAAGGTTCACCTTTACATGATGGTGCAGTCATAATAAGGGGCGATAAAATATATGCAGGTGGTTGCGTGCTACCGTTGACAGAAGATAAAACTTTACCAAAAGAATTGGGGACAAGGCACAGAGCAGGTCTTGGTATAACAGAAAAATCTGATGCTATTTGTATAGTGGTTTCAGAGGAAACTGGAATAATTTCCATTGCAGAAGATGGAAAATTCAAGAGATTTTTAGACATAAAAACAGTAGAAAAAATATTGTTGAATAATTATTTGAAAATTTCAGATAAAGAGAGCGATGTAAAGAAAAAAGGTTTGTCTTATATTAGAAAAATGTTAGGGAGAGAAAAAGATGCTTCAAAATAAAAAAATAGTTATGTTGTTATCAATAGTTCTTGCCTTGATAATGTGGATATATGTAATAGAAGATGTGAATCCTGTTGTAACAAATACAATAGAAAATGTTAAAGTTAGAATTTTAAATGAAGAAGCCTTGACTCAAAGGGGCTTGGCTTTAGTTGGTGATGGTGATTATGAAATAGATATAAAGGTAGAGGGAAAACGTTCAGACTTAGTTAAGCTAGAAGAAAGTGAAATAGTTGCAACTGCAGATGTTTTTGGTTACAGTATCGGACAAAATTCAATACCAGTGTCTATTAAAGTCCCAGATAATATTGATATAATAAGTCAAAATAATTATAAATTACAAATTGAAATAGAAGAACTAATATCGTTATACAAAGATATTGATATAAATTTCATAGGAGAGATTAAAGAAGGGCAGGAACCTATAGTTTATGAAAATTCTCCTTGGGAAGTAGAAGTAAAAGGTGCAAAATCTAAAGTATCGAAAGTAGTAAGTGTAGTAGGTAATGTAGATGTAAATCTTTTAAATGAGTATAGAAAAATTATTCCTACTGAATTAGTAGTTCTTGACAAAGATAATCAGCCTATTTCCGATTTGAAACTTTCATCAAATATAGTGGAAATAGATGCAGGAATAGGGTACAAAAAAGAAGTTCCCTTAGAGTTAGAAATAGTTGGGGAAACAGAGCCGACTTTAGAAATTGTTCAGATGAAATACCCTGAAAATATAATTATAAAAGGGACAAAAGAGGAAATTGATGAGATAGAATCTGTTAAAGCTGATATTATAGATATAAGTAATATTAAAACAACGACAGATGTACCAATAAAGTTGCATTTTCCAAAAGGAACTACAGTATCTCAGTCAAAAAATCAAGAAGAGCCTAAGTTGTCAGTGATTGTTAAAGGAATTATTATAAAAGAGTTTCAAATAGACAATATAGATATAGAGTATATAAACTTAAATGAGGGACTTTCAGTAGTTATAAATACACCTAGCGTGGATATAACTTTATCAGGATTGGAAGATGTATTAAATAATATAAATATTGAAGACCTGAAAGTTTACTTAGATTTGAAAGATTTAAGTTCAGGAATACACACAGTTCCTATACAAATTCAGGACCTAGGAAATGTGAAAGAAGTTAAAATAGAGCCTGAGCATGTTCATATAACAATAAATGAATCTATATAAAATAGGAAGTGAGACAAAATATATGAGTAGACTTTTTGGAACTGATGGTGTGAGAGGAATAGCAAATTCAGAATTGACACCAAAGCTAGCATTTAATTTAGGAAAAGCTGGAGCGTATGTTTTAAAAGATGAAAATAAAAGACCTGTTGTTTTGGTAGGTAAAGACACTAGAATTTCAGGTGATATGTTGGAAGACGCTATTGCATCTGGAATATCGTCAATGGGTGGAAATGTTATAAAAGTAGGGGTATTACCGACACCTGCTATTGCCTATTTAGTTAAATATTATAATGCAACTGCGGGAGTAGTTATTTCTGCATCTCACAATCCTTTTGAGTACAACGGTATTAAATTTTTTAATAGTCAAGGTTTTAAGTTGGCAGATGAACTTGAAGATGAAATAGAAGATATTATTGTTAGAAATTTAGATATAAATAGTCATATAACAGGAGATAAAGTGGGTAGGTGCTTAGATGCAGAAGAAGATGGCTTAGAACTTTATAGTGAATTTTTGAAAAGTACTATAGATGTTGATATTAAAGGTATGAAAATCGTGTTGGACTGTGCAAATGGAGCAGCCTACAAGGTGGCAGAAAAAGTTTTTAAGGAGCTGGGTGCAGATGTACATGTTATTGGGAATAAACCTGATGGCATAAATATAAATAAGAATTTTGGGTCAACAAATACAAAAAACTTGCAAAGTGAAGTTTTAAAGTTTGGTGCAGAAATGGGTCTTGCATTTGATGGAGATGCAGATAGACTAATTGCGGTAGATGAAAAAGGCAGAGTAGTAGATGGGGATAAGACAATTCTTTTGTGTGCAGAAATGCTGAAAAATGATGGGAATTTGTCGAGAAATAAAGTGACAGCAACTGTGATGAGCAATCTAGGGTTTAAAAAGCATTTAGAAAAATTAGGTTGTGAAATGGAAACAACAGCAGTAGGAGATAGATACGTATTAGAGAGAATGTTACAAGTTGGAGGAACTCTTGGAGGAGAACAATCTGGGCATATAATATTTTTGAATTATACAACTACTGGAGATGGTGTGCTTTCTGCATTACAGTTAGTAAAAGCAGTGAAAAAAAGAGGAATGACTTTGTCTAGTATGGCAGATGAGATAGAGATATATCCTCAAGTTTTGAAAAATGCGAAAGTAAAAAATCACAATAAAAATAAATTTAAAGAAGATGAAGATATAGATAGAGCTATAAGAGAACTGGAAGATAAAATGAAAGGTGAAGGACGTGTCTTAATAAGACCATCTGGAACAGAACCTTTGGTTCGTGTTATGATAGAGGGAAAAAATCAACAGGAAATAACAGAACTTGCTCAAAATCTAGCGATTCTAATAACGAAAAAGTTAGGATAGGGGGACAATATGTGCGGAATAGTAGGCTTTGTAGGGTCTAAAAATGAAAAAAATGCAAAGGATATAGTAATAGATGGCTTGAAAAAACTTGAATATAGAGGTTATGATTCATCTGGTATAGCTATAAACACTGGGAATAAACTTGAAATAAGAAAAAAAGTAGGCAGAATTGCTAATTTGGAAAATCACATAAAAAAAGAAAAGTTGAATTCAAATATAGCAATAGGGCATACAAGATGGGCAACTCACGGAGCACCAACTGATGAAAATGCCCATCCTCATTTTAGTTCAAACCATAAAATTGCAGTAGTACATAATGGTATAATTGAGAATTTTGTAGAGCTAAGAGAGTGGCTGAATCAAGATTTTGGTATTCAATTTGAATCTGAAACTGATACAGAAGTAATTGCACACCTAATAGGAATTTACTATGATGGAGATTTACAAGAGGCTGTGTATAAAGCTGTCGATAAAATGAAAGGTGCCTATGCTATAGGTGTAATTGCAGATGAGGAACCGGACAAACTTGTAGCAGTAAGAAAGGATGCACCTTTAGTCGCAGGACTTGGACAAGGGGAAAATTTTATAGCCTCTGATATACCTGCTTTATTGAAACATGTTAGAGAGATTTATTTAATAGAAAATAATGAAACTGTTGTAGTGACAGCAGATGATATAAAAATTTATAACCAAGATAGAAAACTTGTAAAAAGAGATGTTTTTCATGTGAATTGGGACGCTGAAGCTGCAGAAAAAGATGGATATGATCATTTTATGTTGAAAGAGATTCATGAACAGCCTAAAGGTCTTTCGGAAACTTTGAATAGAAGAATTGATGAAAAAGGTAACTTGACATTAGACGGAATCAATATGACAAAAGAGGATATTGAGAAGTTTGATAAAGTGTTTATTGTTGCTTGTGGTACAGCATATCACGCAGGACTGGTAGGTAAGGGTTTGATTGAAAAATTGGCAGGAATACCTGTGGAAGTGGATATCGCATCTGAATTTAGATATAGAGAACCTTTTGTAAATGAAAAAACTTTGTTTATAGCCATTAGTCAATCTGGTGAAACTCTGGATACTTTGGAAGCTTTGAGAGAAGCAAAGAAAAAAGGTGCAAGGATTCTTTCTGTTGTAAATGTAGTGGGAAGTTCAGTGGCAAGAGAGTCAGATGATGTTTTTTTTACTTGGGCAGGACCAGAAATTGCTGTAGCATCAACAAAAGCTTATACAACTCAGTTGATGTGTATGTATATAATTGGACTTTATATGGGAAAAACAAAGGGCTTTCTTAGTGAAGAAGTGTACAATACATATATTAAAGAATTAAAAGAGATTCCTGAAAAATTAGAGGAACTTTTAAAAACAGAAGAAGTTATTGCTAATATAGCTAAGGATATATACAAAAAAGAGCAAGTATTTTTTATAGGTAGAGGAACAGATTCAGCAGTGGCTTATGAAGGCTCTCTGAAGTTAAAAGAAATATCTTATATAAATTCTTTTGCGATAGCAGCAGGTGAGTTGAAGCATGGTACTATAGCTTTGATTGAAAAGGATACACTAGTGATAACTTTGGCGACTCAAGATAAATTATATGAAAAAACTTTATCAAATATTCAAGAGGTAAAGGCTAGAGGTGCTTTTGTAATAGGGGTTGCAAAAGAAAAGAATAAGAAAATAGAAAATCAGGCAGATAAAGTGATGTATATTCCTGATTGTATGGATGAAGTGGCACCGCTTCTTGCAGTGATACCATTGCAAATACTGGCTTATTATATCGCTAAAGAAAGAGGTTGCGATATTGATAAACCTAAGAATTTAGCAAAAAGCGTTACTGTGGAATAGCAAGTAATTAAAAATTTAGTGTTGAATATAGGCATATTTTATGAAACTACAGGGTAATCCTGTAGTTTTTACTTTGTGATAAATTGTAATACAACTCAACTAATTTAATTTGTTGGATGCATAGTTTGGCTGTATATTAAGGAAGACTAAAACCCCAACCAATCCAATTTGTTTGGCTTTATATTGAGAAATCTAAAAACCCAACCAATCCAATTTGTTGATTCAAGAATTCTATTTATTTCACTTAAAATCTTAAAAATCTGAAAATTTCAAAACTCGCCTTGAGTAAGTGGTTCGCTCAGACAGTTGAAATTTTAGTAGATTTTTAGCAATTTTGTCGTATCATAAAAGACGAATTCTTTCATAGACAAATGGCTTCGGTTGAGGTTGTAGAATCTTGTAGCACAAATCGGTTATTGGGTATAGACGATGTATAGCATTAATTGTTTATTGCCAATAGGCTATGTAGCTTATTAGAGTAGTGCTTTTGAGCTACGTTTACAAAGTGTAAAGAATTTACAATAAAATGCTTGCTTTCTTGAAATGTGTTTGATATACTTTATTTATAAAATGTAAAATAATTACATAATATATATTTTGTAGAAATGGAAAGGTAATGAAACATATATGAAAGATAAAGAAAAAGCAACAAATATTAAAGATAAACTAAAGTACGTACCTCTAAAAAATGATAGGGCGTTTAAGATATTCTTCTCTAAAAAAGAAAACAGGAAGTTTCTAGTTGGAATTATCGAACAGTATTTACCTGTTAAG
>PDWI01005801.1_pt1 | contig 15773 bp, 21 predicted proteins | sample 1430891 | NCBI WGS metagenome assembly PDWI01 (sample SAMN01162508, study PRJNA174530) | Oral metagenome, whole genome shotgun sequencing project. | biome: Marine environment; feature: Marine mammal; material: Swab sample of the gingival sulcus; isolation source: swab sample of gingival sulcus...
TGCCGCACCAGTTAAGAGTGATGTCATCACCACTTGCCAGTATTTGATAGCTATTTGACCGTCTTTTCTTTCAAGCTCATCAATCCTCTTGTCTTGATGACGGATAGTGTCTTTAATCTCTTTAATCTCTCTTATAATAGTTTTCAAGTCTACTCCCATCTGAATTAGTAAATCGTGGTCTTTTTTTCTGTCGTGGCTCTCAGCCTCTAAGACCTTTAGCCTATACTCTGTTGTTTCAGGCATTTTTCACACCTCCTTTTCTAATAAAAAAAGAGCCTATGCTCTATTTACTTCTTTTCACTCCGCTTGATGTTCCTATATATACTGCTTTTGCTTTCTTAACTCCGCTGGACGTACCTATGTATACTTGTCCGTGTTTAACGCCTCCTGATGTACCTATATACATATTTCCGAGCTCTATTGGTAAAGTCCAATTATATGTAGCTATTGCGCTTCCTATACTGCTATGTCCTGACATATAACCACTTAAAGCAAGTGTCATACCATCATCATAGTTATGCCATCCTGTCCAACTACCAAGCGTTAAGGTCCAGTAATTATTAAAATTGTAGGAAGTAGTTCCGCTTGCTTTCGTAGATCCATTTATCTTTATATTCCAAGGACGTTGTAAATCTGTCCAATACCCATCACCAGATTTTTTGTGCATTTTGAGAGTTACTTTTAATCTAGCTCTTTCTGATTGTTCTTCTAATATTTCATAATAAAGTTGCAACTCGTATTGGGAGTTATTACTAAAATTTACTGGATTCGCCATAATTACCCCCTAGTATTTAACATAAATTTCGCCAAGCTCTAAAGAGGTGGGTGTTGAAGTGCCATAACTTACATTGTTACAAATCCACGGTTCCCAAGTAGGATTGTTACCAGCTCCGCTAGCACGTCTTGTATATCTTTTTCCGTGATAGCTTAAATATTCTTGTACTAAATATTTGTCTTGAACATTTGCTGCAGATTGTCTATTTAAAGTGTAGACAGTAAGCCATCCTGCGTGATCGCATGGACGATTGCTCCAAGTTGATACTATAGCGTTCGCTCTGAAAGTGTAGTGTCCGACATCTCTTAGCCAATTAAAATTGCCATTGTAATCATCTCTATCGAGATTGACCCACTCCATAATATCTTTGTAGTCGGCGTCTTTTAATATTCCACTTAACCACGCTTTATCGGCAAAATATGTACTGTCGTGTCCGTCTAGCTTGTCACTATCTACCGCTTTAGCAGTTTTTGGCAGAAATTTATTGTCTGCATAACCTTTATTCACAGCTTGACTTGAAGATGTAGGATTGCTAAGTCCAAAAATGGAATTGCCACTAAAATCAACATTACCAGTCATAATTCCACCGGATTTCATTAAAAATTTATTTGGAGCATGACCACCTAGCTTATCACTATCTTTTGCTTTGCCTATCTCCGTTTGTCCATTTTCTATCTTAGTTATTTCATCATCAATCGCGTTTAACCCTTTAACTACTTTAGCTGTTACAGTAATATCTATAATCTCTGTTCCATCTAGCAATACTCTTGCTATTTCTTCTTGTCGTATACTGCCCCCAAAATGTAGATCTTGAACAGTTAGCGCGGGCGGTTCAGGCGCTCCTACATTCGGAGTACCTTTGATTACTTTAATCTCGTAACTGTCTCTAGGGCTATTTTTGTGGTATTCAGCAATCAATAAATCAATTCTCTTTTTTCCTTGATTTCCAGTATTAATATTAAAAACCTCATTATCTGGAATTTTGATGCAGAAGCCTTGCATTGAGTATACTCCACTATCCATTCTTACTTCATTGTTGTTTAATTTAGTTATTTCTAGTCTATCGCCAAAAGGCAGTATAGCGGATGTACTACTTGCATTAGATCCAAGTAAGGCGGTTAGCCAAGCCGCGTCATCTTCCGCTTTAATATTACTAGGATCATCCACTGCTAAATTTATATGAATTGGTCTTTGCATTATTCAACCTCCCTTACTTTGTAACGTACTTTAGGTATCCCGATATCATTTATCTTTAATAGTTTGGAATCTATTTGCTGCTTAACATATACATTCATCACTCTGTCTCTACTTGCTACTATATCTCCCAAAGCTACATCAAATATCTGCGCACCAGATAAGTCCATTTCCGTCTTAGTTATTCTCTTGCTTTCTCTAAACTTTTCTTCTATTTTTTCTTTTAGATCATCTAATCCGTCAGCATTCGGATAATCAAGCTTGTATGTTATTTCTGTTTCACCTGTAGGCTTACTAAGATTACTAGAATCATACGTTATACTTCCATCTTCAAGTAGCCACGCTTCAAGAACTAACCTTTGTTCTAATTCTCCTTTTCCTAGCGCTACGATGTGGTTATAGCACTCTGTTTCATCGATATCAACCTTAACCAAAACTCCATAATCTTCGTTAAACTCGTATTTGTCTGACCAGTCAGTAACATTGATTGCTTTTAGTTTTAATTTTCCTAACTCGTACTTTACTTCAAGTCTTGCATCAGCTTTGTAAAGCATATCTCTTATTCCGTCTCCGATATAGTCGTATCTGAATTTGTCATTCACATTTACTGTAGATGGTTCTACCTCAATAAAACCTATAGGAAAGTGATCGCCTAACAATTCTTCGATAATTGTTTTAGCGTTACCAGATACCGATAAACGAGATTGACCGTTGGGCGGTTTTATTAAATTCTTGTTGAGATATTCACGCCAATTTTTTCCGTAAATTTCTACATCATCTCCGTTACTTAACACCCGGCTTACAACTCCGCCATGTTCTGTTTTGTCTATATAAATAAAATGCCCTATTTTAATAGGGTTTTGTTCATAAACACTTGTTGGAATTGTAAGCTTATAGTCACTTTCTTTGCTAAGACTAATTACACTATCAAAATCTTTGATTCGTCTTATTTGCCTTAGTTCTTTTTTGTTGCTATCTGCATGAATTAAATCCATCTAGGCTCACTCCTTTCGGTATATGTAGTTATATCTATTCCAAATCCACCACTCGCAACAAGTAAATTGTTACCAGGATTAATCGGAGTAAATACGCTGTTTTCTTTGTTTCTTTTATGGAATATGTTCTCTCTAGTTCCATCATTGTATACTTTGTAAACGGTTTTATTTCTTTGATCTATTTCGATGTATTCATTATCTTGTACAGTTTCAAAAACTTTATAAAAATTATTTCCTACCGAAAAAGAGGGATTTTCGGCGTGTCCATAAATTTTAATTAGCGCAGGAACAGCTGAAATATAACCATTCGGGATTACTTCACCTTTTCCGTCTTTAGAATACTTATAAGAATACTTGTAAGAGTATTTTTTACTGCTAGTAACCGCTTCTTGTAATCCAGGAAAGAAACTAAAACTATCCTCAGATATCCAAACTCCATAAGGAGCTAAAAAACCTAGCTTAACTTCAACAAAATTTTCCCAAGGAACATAATCTCCCTTAGCGCTTTCTATACAGAAACACTCTATATAGTCTTCGCCTACATATAACCTTCCAGAAGTTTTACTATATATATCTTTTTCTAAGCTATCTACCAACTTATAGTATTTTTCTTCAAAATCTGCTTTTGAGTCACAAAACACTCGAAGAATTATTTTAAACTCTTTTTCTATTCTGTTAAACCGCTCTATCCTTATCCCTCTTCCGTCCACATATTTGCTTGAAGAGTATCGCCAAGAATAGTCAAGCATATCATAATCTTTATATAGATAAGGTTTGTCAGTAAAGGCTATCTCTTTATTTGATGATGTTATATATTTAATATCTAGTGCTGTTAACATTAATCCATCACCAACCTTCCAAACTCTCTCTTGTCTATTACCATTTTAATATCCATTTCTTTAATCGCTGCGATCATACCTCTATATACAGCGCCTTGAACATTCATAGATGAAGATATTAACTCTGGTAATCTTTCAAGTGGGAGTATAGCCTCTGCTCCTGCTTCTCCTACAAGGTGAGTGTTTCCTCCTATTGAAGGAAGTAGCGTTGGTTTGGTAAATATACCGCCTTCAGCGTGGGCGAATCCTCGTCCGCCTCCGCCATAGCTTCCACCTCTTCCGCTCACATGTATACTAGATACATCGTTTTGCATTCCGATAAGTTCACCTAGCCAATTAATCGCAGATTGCGCCTTTTCTATAACCCAGCCGATAGGTCCCATTATAGCACGGGCTATGCCTTTCCATATGCCGCTTACGGTTTCCTCGACACCTTCCCAGGTATCGCTAAACCATCCGCCGATTCCAGAAAATGTATCCGATATAAATGTCCAAGCATCATCAACCCAGCCAAATATCGCCTCATATATACCTTTCCATATATCGCTGACTATTTGTTTAAGTCCGGACCAAGTGTCGCTAAACCACTGACCTACAACAGATAAAATTGATGTGATAATGTTCCATATAGCGTTTATTACAGTTGAGAAGTACTCTTTTATTCCATTCCAAATACTAGAGGCTATGTTCTTAACCGCATTCCAAGCACCCTTCCAATCGCCAGTAAATACAGCTATCCAGAAATCAACAATACCTTTAATTACGTTTAGTGTCGTTTCAAATATTGTTTTAATAGCGTTCCATACATGACCTAGATAGGTCATTATAGTTTCGCCCCAAGCTTCCCAAAACACTTGAATAAGGGTAAATACCGATTCAATTACACTCCATATAGTATTTAATACTGTGGTTATCGTTTCTTGTATGGCTGGCCAATTCTCTGCAACCCACTCATATATAGCGGTAAATACAGGCATTAGATATTCATTAAACACATCTACAACTATTGTTACCGCGTCCCCTATAGCGGTAAATACAACAGAGATAACCTCTTGTATCTCTGGCATATGCTCTTGTATCCAGTCAAATAATTCAAGCATTATAGGCATTACTTTAGTTCCTATCTGGGCAACTACAGAGCCAAAACTTCTTTTGACCGCATCTAAAGAATCTGTAAATTCAACACCAGCATCTATCGCTTCATCATTCAGTACAAGCCCTAACTCGTGCGCTTTTTCCTTTAATTCTTCAGTACTCTCCGCCGATTGGTTAAGTAGAGGTAATAGTTCTTGTCCGCTTCTTCCAAATAATTGTTGCGCATAGGAAGCTTTTAATGTTCCGTCCTCCATGCCTTGAAGTTTTTTCACGAGCTCTTCAAATATTTCTTCTTGGTCTTTAAGATTTCCTGAAGAATCTGTTATCGAAACACCCAAAGCATCAAATATTTCTGCGCTCCTGCCTGTTCCTTGCATTGTGTCATACATTGATCTAGACAAAGCTTTCATACCAGCTTGTAAGGAATCTATCTCAACCCCGTTTTGTGATAGTACAAACTCCCACTCTTGAAAACCTTCTCTACTTATTCCGAGACGTTGAGATAGTTTGTCTATCCTATCAGTAGCAGCAGCTGCCTTATTAGCTAATCCAAAAAGAGCTGCTGCACCAGTAGCGGCGGCAGCGCCTATTCCTATAGCGAATTTACCTACACCCTTAAGTGCTCTTCCTAAACTCTTAGCAAGTCCATGCCCTCTTCTTTTTGTATCGTCTATCTTTCTATTTGCTTCATCATTTTTTACTCCTATTGAACCAAATAGTTTAAATATTTCACCCAAGCGCCTACCTCCTTCCCAGAATTGCTTCTGCTTTTCTTATGTTTTCCTCAGCTTCATCTTTAGATAGTTTTTTTATTTCTTTTTTGGTTTTCAAAGCTGTATCTAAAAACTCTTCAAATTCCATATTTATTTCTTTATTAAGCCACACTTCTCTTAACCACTCTTCTTCTTTTTCTTTGTATAGATACAATAAAAAATCCACTATCTCTAGTGGACTATATCTGCTTAAAACTAAAGCGGGGTCTGTGTATCGTTTGTATAAGAAGTCTATTAGCTTATGTCTGCCTCCGAACTTAATACAGATATAATAGCTTTCATAGAATCCTTTAATTCCTTTTTTCTGAAAAACCCCACTAATAGCCCAGAGTATTCGGCTATATTAAGGTTTTCTATATCTTTTACAGTTTTACTGGTTAATTCAGCTAAAAATGAATTAATTTCATCTTTCGCCTTGTCAATATTTTGCATAACCATTTTGGTGATAGAAGCGATAATCTGTATCCCTCTTTTTTTAAGAGATTCCTCGTAAGCTTTTTGTCTTTCTTCCTTATTTTTCTCAGATTCTCCACCTATCCTAACCATTTTAGGTGGATTTTCATAGAGTTTTACTATCTCATCTTCTATATCCAACTTTCCTAGTATAGATATCATAGCAAAGATATCTGGACCTTTTAATTCTCTCATTTCTAACATAAGTGTCTCCTATGCTCTATTAGGCGGGTAGTAAACTTTAGCCGGTAATTTTCTATTAGTTACTTCTTCCTCTCCTGCTCTTGTCTCAAGCACCATCTTAATAACCGCTTCGCTATCATCCTGGAACTCGGCTTCAAATCCACTAGTGCAGAACGCGTGATCAAATATTATAATGATAGGCTCATCGCTCCCAGCTCTTGTTCCAACTAGTGCAAGATTATTAAGATAATCAGAGCTTTCAACTCTTGACTTACCCTCTACTATCTTGTATCCATCTGGTGCTTCAGAAGTTTCTGCATCTCTTATAGCACCATTTATGGACATTCTTATTGCTTCCGCGGTAATTTCTTTAACATTGATTTCCATTACCCCTGTTGATTTCGTTAAAATATCGTTACCTACTGGGATAGTAAATACTCCATCTACCTCAACTACTCTGTACTCATTAGTTATTGTTACTTTATTTCCCCCAGCTGTAGCTCCTAAAAGTTCTCCGTCCCAATCTCCGTTACCTTCGTTATAAACTAAATTCTTGTATATTGCCCCCGCATCTATTAAATAGTTTTGCGGTGTAGCGCTTGTGTAACCTGATTTTTTTAAACTACTCATTTATTTTCCTCCAATCCACTCTGCAGTAAAACTGCAAATTTCTTCTTCTTAAACTTTTCTCACCTGTAGGAACTTTAATAGATCTCAAAAACTCAAATCTAACAAATAGTTCAGGTGATAACTCCCTAAACATCAAAAAATGTTTTTTAAATTGTTCCTCTAATTGCATAATTGGAGCTAGGCTTTTTCCTCTATCAAATATATCAATGTCAATATAAAATCCGTCCATACCATACTCGATTGACTCTGAATCAAAATCATAAGTAACATAAGGATAAACTATCTTATTACTAGCGTTTACCTGCAAATAACTTTTGTTACAAATACTTTTAAACTCTGATTCGATTAATTTCAAAAAATCAATCATTTGAATGCACCTCCTAGCTCTTTTTTCAGCATCTCAACAACTTCTTGTTTCCGATTTCTAAAAGCTCTCCTGATAAAAGATTTTGGCTTTTGCCCATGGGTGAAATGAACTTCACCATCTGGTGTTTTATAAAGCCATCCTCCCTTGCGTCCGTTGCCTTTTTCTGCAAATTCTCCGGTACCAAACTCAACATAATAAGCGTACTCTACATTAGTTCCCACATATACTTTCGTCTCTTCGTCATCTAACTTAACCGCTTTTCTAATAGAGCCTTTAAGATGTCCTGTGTTAATAGGAACTAGAAGTGAAGCATCGCTTTTTATTATCAACCCGGCTTTTGTAAGGCTTTTTTCTACTGTCTTTTGAAGTTCTTTTTTTACCTTACCTGACTTATCTTCAAACCTCATATTTAATCTCCTAAATGATTAAGATAAATTTCTCTGTGGTGATCTAATTCGACTGGATTGTCTACATAAGTAACCTCGTAAGTATCGCCTTTGTATTTAACAATATGATCATCTGTAATAGGTGTTGACACATCAAATGTTATCAGTACATGGCTGGACTTTTCAGCATACGCATTATTAAGTACTGGTGTTTGATCAGAACCAGAAAGCATATCGATATATCCTTTAACCGTTGATTCTTTAACTTGTGATTCTATAAAGCCTCCTATCTCATCAGACGCCTGCTCTACTCTGTAAATATCAAAGGTTTTCAAAATCTCAGCCTCCTATACTTATCTAAGAACTTAAATAATGAAGCTGGATAACCTTCGACAGAATCATTAGCGTTGACATCGTAGTAAGTTTCGCTCCATCTTGATATTGTCCTAGACTTGACCCCTTTATTGTCTCGCATTTTTACATCATACTTAATTATCTCAGTTAAGCCTCTAACCACATCAGCAGGATATACAATCTTAGTTATTTTAGCTTCGCTTTTTTCCTGGTATAGTTCTTTATCAAGTGTTACAGTATTGCCATTTAAAGCATTGATGATATAAAGTCCATCATTATACTTACTCCCAGTTATCTCTACCGTGTCTTTTATCGATACACCTTCCATAGCGCTACTTAATTTCACCGTGTTTCCGCTAAAACTGGTTATATTTCTTCTAGTATGTAAGTTTTGGAAGTTGTTGTGTGTTATATTTCTGATAGCTACTTCATAACCCATCAAATCATCTTTCGTTATTGTAGGATCTATTACCTGTATTTTTTCTAGCGCTAATATCATAGCTACCTCCTAATTAGAACAAAAAGAGGAGATTATTTCTCCCCTTTTTTATTCGTTTTCTTTGCCACTTTCGGCTCTTGTTTTGTCTTTTTATCTTCTTTAAAACCTAAATCTAAGTATCTTTTAGCTTTGTGGTCTGAATCGGTAATCTTAACTACATTACCATTTCTAAATATTCTCATATTGTCCTCCTAATTAGACAGTATGAACAAATACTTTAGCTAATTTATTTTTTGGTATCCAAAGATCATGATACTTTCTATAGTCCATCTTCCAAGCGTTTGCATTTTGATAAGTACTAGGATCAAATGTTCTTACTTTGTCAGTTTTACTTATAGCAACAGGCGCATCTTTAGCCGCAACTATGAAGTTGATTGCTTTAGCACTTCCGTCAACAGTAAATCCACCGGCTTCTTGTCCGCCAGTTACACCATCATTAAATACAAATGCAGTTTGAAGCAACTTTTGAGGCGCTTTAACGATAGCAGAATCATTGAAAGTATTAACCTTAACACTCATTTCACCTTTTTTAAGTTCGCCGGTACTCATATAATTTTTTGAATTAGTAGCACTTGCTAATATTCCAGCGATTGTAGGGCTCATAGTAATTACAAGCTCTGCACCTGTTCCTACTTCTTCCTCGATTGCTGTTATTGCTGCTAAAAGCTCATCAATAACATTATCTTTAGTTATAGCCGCTGCTTTTGTTTTACCTGCTGCGATAGCTAAATCTGCTATCTTAGAGTATCTATAAGCGTCAATTTCTGGTACAACTTTTGTTCTTTGAAATTCTCCCATTACAACACCTGCAGTTGCAACGAAATTACTTTCGTCTACATCCATAGCGTCTAGCAAGAATTCTCTTCCTCTATCTTGTGTAAGTTTGTGAGTTTCCCATGTTAAATTTACAGAACCACTAACGTGTCCTTTTACTCTGTCATAATCTCCAAGACCATCCATTAATATCGATGGTATCTTTACTTCATTTCCTCCATTGTACTTTACAAGTTTAGAGTTTAACTCCATCCAACCTGTAGTAAGTGCTCCCGTCATTTGTTTGTCTAATTCTTTTTGAAAAATTTTTGCATATTCTATAGCCATTTTCTAATCTCCTTTTCTTTTAGCCTAATGCGTTACTAAATTCACTAGCAATCGCAGCCTCTTTACTTGCTGGTTTGCCATCCTTCAAGTCATTGTCTAACGGTTTATAACCGCTATCATCCTTTTTAGTTTCTTCCTCTACTTCTTCCGCTTCAAAAAAACTAGGATGCTTTTCCTTAAGGTCCTTAATTTTAGACTCAATATCTTTAAGGTTACCGTCTTTATCTAACTCAACTTCTCCTAGCTTGAACTTTAGATATTCAAGATCACTACCTTTTGCATTTCTAAGTGCGTCTTCAATCATCCTTGACTTATTTTCCGCTTGTCGCTCTTTTTCAGAAGTTTCTAGCTTTTCTTTATATTCTTTAATTTGATTTTGTAAATCTTCATTATCTTTATTTGTTTTTTCTAGCTTCTCAATAGTAGCTTTAGCTTCTGTCAAGTCTTCTTTGACGTTCTCAAGTTCCTTAAGTTTCTGAACACTTTTACCGTGCTCAGCCATTATCTTGTCGATAATCTCTACTTCAATTCCTAATTCTTTTAAATATTCCCTTGTCATTTTTCCCTCCCTTCGAGTTTTTAACGAGGCAACGACCTCGAATTCTTTGCAATAAAAAAAGACCTGTTTAACGCCAGTGTCTAATGGCGGTATATATAAAGAGTTGTCACTCTCTATGTATCGCTTTGTCTAACCATCTTATTTAATATTTTTGTTTGCTTATTAGCTTTTTTTCTATAGCTTTTATAAGCTTTTTCTTGTTCTTCTTTTGATAAAGAATAATCTAAAACATATTCTTTAGGATGTTTATATATCAAGTTTTCTTTATTCTTTTCCATTAGAATCTAACCAAATAAGAGCTTCGTTTCCGGTTGTTCTCCCATGTTTTAAAACTTTCTCTTCTGCTTTAGATAAATTTGACTCATAATCTCTTTTTAAATTATACCCTTTTTCATTTGATTTATCAACCGTATTTAGCTTTTCTTTCTCCCAGTCTCTATAGCTTTTGTACTCAACAACTGAACCAGTCTCATTATCTCTTCTATACTTAGGCGGAAAACCTTTAACAACCTCAACAACATCGCATCTACAGTTGATATCTTCACTTGCGATTCCAAAAAGACCAGGAGCTGAAACTGACATCCCGCCTATTTCAAAGTCTTCTTTTATCCCTACTCTTTGCCCATCAAGTTCAGCATGTGTATCTCTTGTATCGCCATCTAAACTACTAACCCACATCTTTTCAAGTTCGATACCTAAGTCCTCAGCCTCTTTCTGCGCTTCCAGTTTAGCAATCGAGCTAACTCTTTTACCCTCAGTCCTTGCTATCCTAAGACTCTGTTTATAACTTGATTCAGCTATGTTATTAAGTCTTCCAGCTATCTTCTCGTAGCCATCACCATTTATAAGACCTTTTACTATTTCTGACTGTGATAATTTCGCTACTCTGTTTCTGTTCTTGTAAAGCCTCTGTGATAATCTCCTACCAGCTACTGGTGCATTAACAGTCTGCTTTATGAGGTTATTATCAAGCATAGCAAAAGGTATTTCTAAACTATGGCTACCCTCTATCTTGTAAAATGTAGCATTGTAAGCAGTCTTCATAACTTCTTTAGAATGATTATAAATAGTACCATCAGCGCTTTTGAATAGATTATCTATGTTCTTGTCTATTTGGCTCATGATCTTCTTTTTTCTCTCTAATTGTACTTTCTGATTAGGAGTTAGAGTATCAAATATCTTAACTTGTTTTCTAACATCTTTTTTTAAGTCAATAAGAGCCTCTCTGTATGTGTTGAATAACTTTTTATCAGTTTTATTTAGCTGAGTCTTGGCTAATTGTTCTATCTCCTTATCAAAACGATTCATAGTCTAACCTCTACTTACTCTTCATCTGTGTTACTAGATAATCCTTGTGTATACTCCTGCTCCTCGATTTTCTTTTTAACCTCTTCAAAATTTAGTTCGAACTCATCGCATACAAGTTTAATAACACTATCGTCATCTAACATAGGTGCTGTAGCTAAGACAGTATTAATTATCACCGCTTTAGTTTCTGCCTTCGTTTTTTCTCTTAAAGCCTCATCGCTATCATTAACCATTGTTTCTCTGATGATAGAAATGTCGATATCTCTATAATCATAAGCTGTATTATTTTTAGCGTTAATATCATCTACTATCAGCCGCAACATCTTTCTGAGTATTCGTCTGAGTCTTGTTTCTATCTTGTTGCACTTTAAATCAAGTAAACTGTACCTACTTTTAATAACTATGTTTGTGATGTTCCCATCTCCAGTTTGTGAAGAGTCAAAACCCATGCCAAACTTATATATACCTTCTTTGTCAAGTGCTAGTTTTTCTTTTCGTGCCTCAACTGGTATAGCGATTGTTTTTACTTCCACGCCTCCATCTGTGTCAAGCCCTACAGTCTTTCTAGTTTTGAGATTATTAACTAGCGTGTCTAAGTCTGTTCCTGGATAACCTTTAACAGCATAAATTGGATGGTCGAAATCTATTAAATTATTAGATAGTGAACAACTCATTAAATCGTAATCGTCAATAATTAACTTAATTGGTTCTAAATCTGTAGTATTATATTTGTTGTTTGATAGCTTAAAAAACGGAATATATCCAAGTCCTTTTCCTACCAGTTCTTCTTTGATGTTCTTCGCTAGTACATGAGGTTTAGGATTTACTTCTTTGTTCTTATCAAGCTCATAAGTGTCATTTTTATTTTTAATATAAAAAGACACCTTTTCTGTGTCCCAAATTTCAGCGCATGATATATTGCTTTCTTTGTTGTTTTTATCTTTAATTCCTTTATCGTAGTATCTTATGACATGTGTTCTCTTTCCGTCCTCATCGAATACTTCAATAACCTTGATTGAGTCAGCAATTCTAAAAGACAACTTGTCTTCTTCATTCACATAAGTATAAATATACTCATGACCTTTACAACTCGCTCCCTCTACTAAGTCTTGTATAAGCACCTGTAGGTCCTCATTAAAATACTCACTTACCAATTCTTTTAGTTTCTCATCTTCGATAAGTAACTCAACGGGATTAGAAAGTAAGTACTGCACTTTTTGATCTACTAACTCAGTAAAGAATGGATGAGGTATCTTAACATTACTTCTATTCTTTTCTTCTCGTAGAACACCAGAATTATCTGTATAAAAAAGTGTATAATCAAGTATTGAATGTTTGTAATTATAATAACTTACACCATCAATCATTTTCTTTTTCTTCTCGCTCTGTTGGTCTGTTTCGATTAACCGTTTAAGAGCGGCTGTAACTGTGTTGGTATTTTCACTAAAAAAATCTTTTGAATACATTTACACTAACCATTTCCCTTTCTTCATATCGTCTTCAAATGCGTAACGTGTTGCATCTATCGTATGATTATCTTTATCTTGTAACCTTGTTTTCGGATTACCATCCCTATCTAATTCATAATCTATATTCTCAAACTCATCTGCTATGTGTGGAGTTCTCTTTGGGTCTATCACAATAGCTTCTAAGTCGTCCAGCCATCTTTCGCCATACTCTACGCTGTCAGGACCTTTTTTCGCCCCTTTAAATCTTATAACCCCATGTTCTTTCTTTATCTCAGCTATACTTTTAGGCTCGCTTGAATCAGCGATAGTATAATGACTGTCGTAGCCACATTCCTTTATCTTATTAGCAAGTTCTCGGTTACTCATCTTAACCCCATATATCTCATCCATGGCGTATATAATTCTTTTCTTTTTATCGTAGTGCCATCTGACAAAAGCATTAGGATCATTCGCGTAGCCGAAGTCATTACCTTGTCTTATGTTATCGAAGACTTTATACTCTTCATCTGTTATTGTTCTAAATACTAGATTTTCAAACGGTACTACACCACTTCCAACCGCTTCACCCAACCACTCATGCTTATATTTCTTCGGTCTACTTTCTTTATCAATCTCTGCTTCTTCTATTGTCTCTCTCGATAAATGGGGATTATCAAGATAAGTACTGTGGTCTACATAGGTATTATCTGGTACTGTATGTGAATTATATTTCTTATTAAGCCAATGTGTCTTTCTCTTAGGCGGATTGTAGCTAATAAACACAATATAAAAAAGTCCTTCTTCAAGCTCTGCTCTTAGAATAGACTTCTCTACCATACTAATTTCGTCTTCTGTTTTAAACTCTGACGCTTCCTCAATCCATAGTCCTGCTATTGGAAACTTAGAAATCTTAATTGATTTAATCTTTTGTGGATCATCGACTCCTCTAAATATTATCTTATTTCCTCTAGGCAGATAGGTAAGCTCCATTGGTGAAACATTCATCCTCCACTTACTCTCTACACCTAACATATTGATAGCTTCTTTCAGTTGCTCATATACACTTTCTCGAAGCGTTGTACCTACTTTTCTAACAACCAAAAACGTTATCGGGAGCTTCATAACAAGAAGTACTATAAACATAGCTATGTGTGTAGACTTAGCGCTATTCCTACCGCCTTTAAATACGTATCTCAAATGCTTGCGAGATTTAATTATTCCATAAGCTTTTTGAAAGTGGAGAGTAAATATATCACTTAGCCTTTTTGTCATCTATAGCCTCTATATCGTCTATTATTTCTACATATGCATTAGCGTTGAGTTCCACTTTATCAGTAAAAGCCCCATTACATCTGAGTATGTGTTCTAAACTTTTTTGTCTTTCCTCTACCCTAGGAGTAAACTCATACTCCAATTCCTCTTCAATCTTTTTTGTGAGCTTATTAAATACTTTTTTGTAACCTTTTTGAACCTCTCCTCTAGCTATTGATGAAGATACTTCTATAGCCTCTTTCACTTGCATGGTTCTAGCCGCATCCACTTCTTCCATTCTTTTTTTGATATATTCTAATATCTCGGGCTTTTTCATGTTGTTACACGCTATACTGTAAGCAGTCTTTTTACTATATCCAGCATTAACTGCTGATTGAGTTGCGTTTCCACTGATGATGTATTCATCAGCAAAGCGTTTCTGTCTAATCGTTAATTTTTTCTTCATGATTACACCACCTTTCTTTATAATAAAAAACTCGGCATTTCTGCCAAGTTTTAATGCTATAAAACTTAAGATATCATTTTGCATTTTTTTCTATTTTTAAAATCTTTATCCATACGATCGAATACTATTTTTAATTCATCCCAATAGGATTTAGAAACTATAATATTAACAGCTGTAATGAAAGCAAATATAAATAAATGGATACAATAATATGAAAAACTAGCTTTTATATAAGGATAAGCGATAATAGGTCCTACAAAATACACAACAACAAAAAACACAGCATAAAAACCGTATTCTTTTTTCGTGAATCTTTTATATCTTTTTTTTCTTCTTTCTTTCCCAAGGTAGTTTTCCCAACCCATAACATTTTGTCTATATTCTTCTGATTTTTTATTTTTAAAATAACAATTTATTTTTATCTCCAACTTAAGCAAATAACTTCCCAACATCATAAGCTCATGAAAGTTTTTTAAATAAAAAGCTATAATCGCTCCATAAACAACAGGAAAAATTATCAAAGTTATTAAAACTATAAAATTTCCATCAGTTGAAGCTAAAATATCGGAAAGTATTTTCATATAGGCAATTAACGCAACAACAAATACAAAAGAAATCGAATTCTGCCCCTTAACCTGAGATACTCTTATTTCTTCTTTCAACTCCTTATACTCTGCGATCATTATTTCTTCTGGTTTCATAATTCCTCCTATTGTGTTTTTAATAAATTATATCAAAAAATCAATCTCGAAGGAATGTTATACAGTATTAAATTTATATTTTTGTAATAAAAAAAACACCCCTTAAGGTGTTTTATTCTTTTACAAATCTCCCACACTACTATAATACCATAGTATTTATATAAAATATTCCCGGAATATTATTTATTTTCTTGATACAGGATAAAAGCTTTAATAACTATTGCATTTACCTTTTCATAGTAAGTGCTTTGTCCTATGAATAAATGATCCTCTATATCATGTCTAGTTCTCTTATCAATATACCTAAATTTAAAAACGTCGTAGAGGTCGTGACTCTTACACCACACTATTAGCTTATCAATCGCAGCTATCCATCTTTCCAACTCTTGTATTTTT
>PDWI01005803.1_pt1 | contig 15771 bp, 11 predicted proteins | sample 1430891 | NCBI WGS metagenome assembly PDWI01 (sample SAMN01162508, study PRJNA174530) | Oral metagenome, whole genome shotgun sequencing project. | biome: Marine environment; feature: Marine mammal; material: Swab sample of the gingival sulcus; isolation source: swab sample of gingival sulcus...
AGTGATAGCGGCTGTCAAGGTGGTCTTACCATGATCTATATGACCAATTGTACCAACATTAACGTGCGGTTTCGTTCTTTCAAATTTTTCTTTTGACATAATTTTCTCTCAATAGCTTTTATGTTCTACCAATCAAGTTGTATAAGTAATTGTCTTGTTTCCGATCCAGGCCTTCACATGCTCATGCAATGCCTGCTAAATTCCTCTGATCTTTTTAATAATTGTCTCGGCCTTGTTAGCCGGTACTACATCATACATCAAAAACTGCATGGTAAAGTTGGCGCGTCCCTGGGTTGCCGATCTTAAAGAGGTTGAATAACCAAACATCTCGGCAAGAGGAACATGAGCCAAAACTTTCTGTAAATCATTTTCCGCTTCAACCCCCACAACCTTAGCACGCTTGGTGTTGAGGTCACCGATAACATCGCCCAGGTAATCATCAGGGGTCAAGACCTCAAGCGACATAACAGGCTCAAGGAGAACCGGCTCAGCATCCGCAGTTGCCTTACGAATAGCAACTGACGCTGACACCCCGAAAGCCATCTCCGTAGAAAAATCTTCGTGATATGCTCCACCAGTCAATTTCACCCTTACATCAGTGACCGGATAACCAACTAGTGGGCCAGAATCCAGACTGTCAACGACACCGCGCTCAACAGCCCCCAGAAACTCCTGAGGAACCTGACTTTCATCTACCTCACAAACAAATTCTACACCCTTACCACGCTCAAGCGGCTCAATCTCCAATTTGACCTTAGCAAACTGATTCGAGCCTCCGGCAAGCTGCTCAAAGCTGCCATCTGCAGCAGAAGCCACTTGCACAGTCTCCTTATAAGAGACCTGTGGAGTACCAACTCTCGCTGAAACCTTAAACTCATTCAGCAACCGGTGAACGATAATCTCGAGATGAAGCTCACCCATACCTGAAATTATCATCTGACCGGTATCCTCATTCTGCGAGACAGCAAAAGAAGGATCTTCCAGCGATATTTTTGCCAAGGAGTCGGTCAGCTTCTTTTCATCAGCCTTACTACTTGGCTCTATTGCAACACCAATTACTGGATCAGGAAAGTCCATGCTTTCAAGCAGTATGAAATCTCCCTTTTCGCAAAGCGTATCACCAGTGGTCGTAAACTTCAGACCAACTATCGCCCCGATATCGCCAGCTCCGATGACTTCAACTTCCTCTCTTTTATTGGCATGAAGTCTGAGTAATTTGCCAATCTTCTCCTGCTTACCTTTAGCAGGATTAAAAACCTTATCACCCTGCCTGAGACAACCAGAATAAACTCTTACAAAGGCCAGGTTCTCAACAAAGGAATCACTCATCAGTTTAAACACAAGACCTGCGAACTTTTCCTTTTCGCTGGCCTCACGACTCACCCCGGATCCCGCTTTATCAAAGCCCTCAACAGCCCTAACATCCAGAGGAGAAGGCAAATACCTGACAACACCATCAAGCAGAGGCTGAACCCCCTTATTCTTGAAAGCAGATCCACAAAAGACCGGAACAGCCTCAAGACCAAGGGTTGCCTTCCGCAGAGCCTTATATATTACAGCCGATGAAATATCTTCATCATCTAAAAATTTCTCCATAAGCTCCTCATCGAAGTCGGCCAACTTCTCGAGAAGACTTATACGTGCGGCCGTGAATATTTCTTTATATTCTGCAGGAACATCCAGTCTCTCATATTCAGAGCCGAGAGACTCATCATTGAAGATAAGCATTTTTCCTTCAATGACATCTACAACACCAACAAACTCAGATTCACTTCCCACCGGAACCTGAACAGGTATAGGGTTTGCGCCAAGCCTCTCTTCAATCATCGCAACAACACGATCAAAGTCAGCCCCTATACGATCCATCTTGTTTACAAATGCAACCCTTGGAATCGAATACTTATCAGCCTGACGCCATACAGTTTCAGACTGAGGTTCAACTCCACCAACTGCACAAAAAACAGCCACAACACCATCAAGAACCCTGAGGCATCTTTCAACCTCTACTGTAAAATCAACATGACCAGGAGTATCAATAATGTTGATTTTATATTTATTCCATTCACAGGTTGTTGCAGCAGAGGTGATCGTAATCCCCCGTTCCTGCTCCTGCTCCATCCAGTCCATAACAGCATTACCGTCATGAACCTCACCGATCTTGTGGGAACGACCGGTATAATAAAGAATTCTTTCTGTTGTTGTAGTTTTACCTGCGTCAATATGGGCCATAATGCCAATATTGCGCACTTCATTCAAATTCTGTTGGGCCACCATCAACCTCCCCTGACCTTAAACTACCAAGTTGACGCCAGCCCCTGATCCCCGGCTCTTCTACCAGCGATAGTGAGCAAAAGCCTTGTTTGCTTCTGCCATGCGGTGCGTATCATCACGTTTCTTGACCGAAGCCCCGCGGTTGTTATAAGCATCAATAAGCTCAGCTGCAAGCTTTTCCGACATGGATTTACCTGATCTTGACTTCGCAAAACCTATAATCCAACGAATAGCCAGAGCATTACGACGAGTCTGACGCACCTCCATAGGAACCTGATAGGTAGCACCACCAACACGACGCGACTTTACCTCAACCTTTGGGCGAACCTTCTCCATAGCTTCCTCGAAGACTACCAAAGGCTCTTCATCCTTAACTCTTTCAGCAACAAGATCCATTGCATCATAAAAGATACGCTGTGCAAGGGTTTTCTTACCACGCTCCATAAGACCGTTGGTAAATTTGGCAACAAGCACACTGTTGAAGCGTGGATCTGGATTGATCGGACGTTTCTCAATAGTTTTTCTGCGTGACATATTCCATCCTTCAAGCCACCATTACTTGGATGGCTTTTTAGCTCCATACTTAGAACGTCCCTGACGACGGTCAGAAACACCAAGGGTATCCAGAGTACCACGAATAATATGATAACGAACACCAGGTAAGTCTTTTACACGTCCCCCGCGAATCATAACAACCGAGTGCTCCTGAAGATTATGACCAATACCTGGAATATATGATGTAACCTCGACACCATTTGTCAGCCTCACCCTCGCCACCTTACGAAGAGCTGAGTTTGGCTTCTTTGGTGTCGTTGTATATACTCTTACACAAACGCCGCGTTTTTGCGGACAGCTTTTAAGAGCCGGGGTGTTAGTCTTCTTGACAGACTTTTTACGCCCTTTTCTCACAAGTTGGTTAATTGTTGGCATTGCTACCACTCCTGTTTTGCTCAACTATATTTATTGTACTTCGACATTTCTGTAGAAAAATGCCCGTACACATCATGCTCACGAAAGTAGCATTTTTTACCCTACCGTCGCTCCACTGTCAAGCATAAAAATAATAAAAATCACAAATACAAACGATGTTACCTCGCTTCACCAAGACCTGTACCGGCCGAGATGAGACGTCCCATAATAACATTTTCTTTCAATCCAGCCAGTTCATCAACGCGTCCAGACATAGCTGCGTTAGTCAGAACCTTGGTGGTTTCCTGGAAAGATGCGGCAGCAATAAACGACTCGGTTGAAAGCGATGCCTTGGTTACACCAAGCAGCATCGGTTCTGCAACACCAGGACGTTTTCCTTCTGCCAGCAGACGATCTCTTTCCTCTTCAAACTTCCACCACTCAACCTGCTCACCAATCATAAATTTGGAATCGTTGGCCTGGGTAATTTGAACACGCTTGAGCATTTGACGTACAATTACTTCAATATGTTTATCGTTGATTTTAACACCTTGCAAACGATAAACTTCCTGAATCTCGTTTACCAGAAACTTAGCCAGTTCTTTAAGACCAAGAACGGAAAGAATATCATTGGGCACAACAGTGCCTTCCATAAGTGGTTCACCAGCCTGTACATAATCACCCTCATGAACAATAATATGCTTGGTCTTTGGCACCAGGTATTCCTGTGGATCACCATATTCTGGTGTTACCACAACACGGCGCTTACCCTTAAGTTCCTTGCCAAAGCTGACCTTGCCATCAATTTGGGAAATAATTGCAGGATCCTTCGGTTTACGAACCTCAAAAAGTTCAGCAACACGTGGCAGACCACCTGTAATATCCTTGGTCTTGGAAGTCTCTCGAGGAATTTTTCCGACAATGGTACCAGGCTTAATTTCTTGACCCTCTTCAACAGAAATAATAGAGCCAACAGGCAGGCTGTAACGAGCAAAAGATTCAGAACCCGGCAGCTTAACAGTCTTGCCACGCTCATTCTTGACAGAAATACGTGGATTCAGTGAGGTACCACCGGTGGAATGAGTAATGACCATAGAGGATTTGCCTGTAACACCATCAACCTTCTCCTGCATGGTAACACCTTCAAAGACATCACCATAGCGCACAATACCACCAACTTCAGCCACAATAGGAATTGTGTAGGCATCCCAGTCAGCAAGGATAGTGTCACGTTCGACAACCTCGCCTTCCTGAACCAGGAGCTGCGCGCCATAATTCACCTTAAACTTCTCACGATCACGACCAAGCTCGTCCTTAATGATGACCTCGGCATTACGATTCATTACAATTTTGACACCTTCAGAATTCTCGACAAAATAGAGATTGTTGAAGGCGACAAGACCACCCTTATGAGTACGCAGTTCCGCCTGTTCAACTGCGCGGCTTGCTGTTCCACCGATATGGAAGGTACGCATGGTAAGCTGGGTGCCTGGTTCACCAATGGACTGTGCGGCAATGACACCAATGGCCTCCCCCTGATTAACAAGATGACCACGGCCAAGATCTCGTCCGTAACAGGCAGCACAAACACCGCGTTTGGAACGGCAGGTGAGCACCGAACGAATCATAACCTTATCAATGGCAGAGTTTTCGATAAGCTTCACCTTTTCTTCATCAATCTCTTCACCGGCAACAACCAGGATCCTGTCTTCATCAAAAGGATCAACAACATCTTCCAGGGCGACACGTCCCAAAATACGATCACCGAGAGGAACAATGATCTCACCACCATCAAGTAGAGGTTCAGCAATGATGCCATCAAGGGTCTGACAATCAGCCTCAACAATTGTGGATTCCTGGGCGACGTCAACGAGACGCCGAGTCAGGTAACCGGAGTTAGCTGTCTTTAGAGCTGTATCAGCAAGACCTTTACGGGCACCGTGTGTTGAGGTGAAATACTCAAGAACATTCAGACCTTCACGGAAGTTCGCTTTGATAGGTGTCTCGATAATAGCACCGTTCGGTTTTGCCATAAGACCGCGCATACCAGCAAGCTGTCGAATCTGATCCCGAGAACCACGAGCACCGGAATCTGCCATGATGAAGATTGAGTTGAAACTAGGTGATTCGACAAGGTTGTTGTCCCTATCACGCACATAATCCACCTTGATTTCATCCATCATTTCATTAGCCACATCTTCGGAGGCCTTGGACCAGATATCAATTACCTTATTGTATTTTTCGCCGGAGGTAATCAGACCATCAGAATATTGCTGCTCAACATCCTGAACCTCAGCCTCTGCCTTCTCGACAAAGTCTTCCTTTGAAAGCGGAATTTTCATATCATTAATGCAAATGGAAATTCCGGCACGGGTCGCATACTCATAACCGGTATCTTTCAGGCGATCGGCAAGAATTACTGTATCCTTGGTACCGGCACGACGATAGGTATAATCAATCAGATGAGCAAGAGCCTTTTTGCTCATCACCTTGTTTACCTCCTTGAATGGCACGGATTTGGGCAGAAGACGCCCCAGCAGAATTCGTCCCATGGTTGTATCGACAATCTCACCATCGATACGAACCTTAACCCTTGCCTGAAGATGGGTTTCTTCATAGTTGTATGAAATAACAGCCTCATCAACAGAAGAGAAAACTCTACCCTCACCAGGGACGTTAATACGTTCACGAGACATATAATAGAGACCAAGTACAATATCCTGAGAAGGAATAATTACCGGATCGCCATTAGCTGGTGAAAGGATATTATTAGTAGACATCATCAGCACCCGTGCTTCCACCTGGGCTTCAACAGAAAGAGGCACATGAACAGCCATCTGGTCACCGTCGAAATCAGCATTGAAAGCAGCACAAACAAGTGGGTGTAACTGAATAGCCTTCCCTTCAATAAGAACAGCTTCAAACGCCTGCATTCCGAGCCTGTGTAAGGTAGGTGCACGGTTGAGAATCACTGGGTATTCAGTGACAACTTCTTCAAGAACATCCCAAACCTCTTTTGCACCCTTCTCAACCATCTTGCGGGCAGACTTGATAGTGGTCACAAAACCTTTTGCCTCAAGCTTGTTGTAAATGAAGGGTTTAAACAGCTCCAGAGCCATCTTCTTTGGAATACCACACTGATGCAGGCGAAGATGTGGCCCAACAACAATGACGGAACGACCGGAATAGTCAACACGCTTACCCAGCAAGTTTTGACGAAAACGCCCCTGTTTCCCTTTAAGCATGTCGGACAGAGACTTTAACGGACGTTTATTGGCACCAGTTATAACACGACCACGACGACCATTATCAAACAGCACATCCACAGCTTCCTGCAACATACGTTTTTCATTACGGATAATGATATCAGGAGCATCGAGCTCTAACAGGCGCTTTAGTCGATTGTTACGGTTAATTACGCGACGATAAAGATCATTAAGATCTGATGTCGCAAACCGACCGCCCTCAAGAGGTACCAGAGGACGAAGGTCTGGCGGAAGTACAGGAATAACCTCCAGAATCATCCATTCCGGGCGATTACCCGAATCACGAAAAGCCTCTATAACAAAGAGCCGTTTTCCAAGTTTTTGACGTTTTGTTTGGGAATTGGTGTTAGCCATCTCCTCACGAAGCTGCTTGGATAAAACGTCAAGATCAACAGCTGAAAGCAGTTCACGAATAGCCTCTGCACCAATTCCAACACGAAACTCTCCTGGATATTCAGCCAATGCATTACGGTACTTTTCTTCAGTCAGAAGAGAACCTACCGGTAACTGGTCTGTATCTGATTCGACAACAGCATATTGTTCAAAATAGAGGATTTTTTCGAGCTGCTTGAGCGTCATATCAAGCACAGCTCCAATCTTGGATGGCAAAGATTTGAGAAACCAGATATGTGCCACAGGTGCCGCCAGAGTAATATGGCCAAGACGTTCACGACGAACCTTGGACTGTATAACCTCCACGCCACACTTCTCGCAAACAACTCCCCTGTGCTTCATACGTTTATACTTACCGCAGTTGCACTCAAAATCCTTTACCGGCCCAAAAACCTTTGCGCAAAACAGACCATCACGCTCAGGCTTAAATGTTCTATAATTAATCGTCTCAGGTTTTTTAACCTCACCATGGGACCAGTCTATGATCTGCTCAGGAGATGCCAGAGAGATTTTTACCTTATTAAATTTTGCTGGTCCTTTCGGCTTCTGAAAAAAATTAAATAACTCTTCCACGAATTTCACCTCATCCTGTTGTTTAGGATTTGCCCGCAGCTTTTTTCTACGAACTTTGAAGAGATCAGGTTCGGGGCTTGTCGTCTGCCCCCAAACAATCAACTGATTTTGCTATTCTTCGATAAGCTCCATATTCAAACAAAGTCCCTGCAATTCTTTTACAAGAACATGGAACGATTCTGGTAAACCAGTTGTAAGGAAATTATTTCCTTTAACAATGCGCTCATACATAGTTGTACGCCCTTCAACATCATCAGATTTTACAGTCAGGAACTCTTTCAGGGTATAAGCCGCACCATATGCTTCCATCGCCCACACTTCCATCTCACCAAGGCGCTGACCACCAAACTGTGCCTTACCACCAAGAGGCTGCTGGGTAACAAGGGAGTATGGCCCAGTAGATCTGGCGTGAATCTTGTTATCAACCAGATGGTGCAATTTCAGCATATACATGACACCTACAGTCACAAGATTATCAAAGGGCTCGCCAGTAAGACCATCATACAATTGGCTTTGTCCGACTTCATCCACGCCTGCTTCCACAAGAAGGCTGCGAATCTGCGCTTCCTCTGCACCATCAAAAACAGGTGTTGCCATATGCAGACCACGACGATGACGATAAGCCCAGTCTACAAGTTCAGCATCGGATTTACTATCGACTATGGCGTTATACTCCGACTCCTTATACACAGCCTTCAATTTTGCCTTGATTTCTTTCACGGCAAACTGTTCTGCGAGTTTACCCAGCTGTTCTCCAAGTTTTCTGGCGGCAAAACCCAAATGAACTTCAAGCACCTGACCAACATTCATACGGGAAGGTACACCGAGAGGATTCAGCACAATATCAACGGTGGAGCCGTCGGCAAAATACGGCATATCCTCTTCAGGCAGAATACGAGAAACAACACCCTTATTACCGTGACGACCAGCCATCTTGTCGCCAACAGAAAGCTTGCGTTTCGTTGCGACGTAGACCTTAACCATCTTGACAACGCCTGGAGGCAGATCATCACCTTTTTTCTGACGTTCAATGATACCGTTGTAACGCTCTGTTATTAATTCTGCCTGCTTCCTGTAACGTTCATAAACTTCTTCAATCTGGTCAGCAAACTTTGCACGTTCTGAAAAGTCGATCTCCTTTAACCCATGAAAACCTATCGCAACAGCATCCTCTGCCTGTAACTTCTTACCAAGTTTAACAATAACCTCGCCATTCTTACCAAGGATATCTTCCTTGGCAGTACGACCAGCGATGAGCTCACCCAACTCTCGACAGACTCCGTTTTTGAGACTACGAAGCTCATCGTTACGATCCTCTTCAAGTCGTTCGATCTCAAGATCTTCGATCATAAGGGAACGCTCATCCTTATCGACACCCTTTCTTGAGAAAACCTTGGCATCAATAACAACACCAGTCACTCCCGGAGGTACACGAAGAGAGGAATCCTTAACATCCTGTGCCTTCTCACCAAATATCGCACGAAGCAGTTTTTCTTCAGGCGAGAGAATGGTCTCTCCCTTGGGAGTTACCTTGCCGACAAGAGTATCACCGGCCTTGATTTCTGCACCAATTCTGACGATACCTGAGTCATCAAGGTTACGAAGAGTCTCCTCTGATACATTTGGAATATCACGGGTAATCTCCTCCTTGCCCAACTTGGTATCACGAGCCATTGTCTCAAAAACTTCGATATGCACAGAAGTATAGGCATCCTCTTTCAAAAGACGCTCGTTGACCAGGATGGAATCTTCAAAGTTGAATCCCCGCCAGGGCATGAAGGCAATGGTAACATTCTTGCCAAGAGCAAGTTCCCCAGCCTCACAGGCAGGTCCATCCGCCAGGAGTGATCCCTTCCTGACAGGGGTTCCCGGCAGAACAGTCGGACTCTGGGTAAAACAGGTGTTCTGATTGGATTTCTTATATTTTTCAAGACGATACACAGCGACACCAGTATCATATCCATCGACACCAGGTGTATTGTACCGCACAACAATTCTGTTCGAATCAGCTTCTTCAACAACACCCTCTCCGCCACTCAACAGGCAAGCACCGGAATCCTCCGCAACATATCGCTCCATACCGGTACCAACCAATGGTGCCTCCGTTATCAGCAGCGGTACAGCCTGACGCTGCATGTTTGCACCCATCAAGGCACGGTTGGCATCATCATTTTCAAGAAAGGGTACCAGAGATGCAGCCACAGAAATCAGCTGATTTGGTGCAATATCCATATAGGTTACCTTGTCCGCAGAAACACTGAGAACCTCTCCGTCCTCACGAGCAATCAAGTTGCCTGCAGCAAGTGTCTTTTCATCAGACTTAGCAACCAGTGCAGGGGCAATAATCTGGTTCTGTTCTTCAAGGGCACTAAGGTAGTTAATCTCATCAAGAATAATCCTGTCTTTAACCTTACGATATGGCGTTTCAATAAAGCCAAATGGATTCACTCTCGCGTAGGTTGCAAGTGATACAATCAAGCCAATGTTTGGTCCTTCAGGGGTTTCAACCGGACAAATCCTGCCATAGTGAGTATTATGAACGTCACGAACCTCGAAACCGGCACGCTCACGAGAAAGACCGCCAGGACCAAGAGCTGAAAGACGACGCTTATGGGTAACCTCGGAAAGGGGATTAGTCTGATCCATAAACTGGGAGAGCTGGGATGTCCCAAAAAACTCCTTGATCGCAGCAGAAATTGGCTTGGGATTTATCAAATCGTGGGGCATGAGAGTCTCAATATCCTGAAGAGTCATGCGTTCCTTAATGGCCCGTTCCATGCGAACAAGTCCCATCCGATACTGATTTTCTACCAGTTCCCCAACAGTACGAACACGGCGATTACCAAGATGATCAATATCATCTACACCGCCCTGATTATCTTTTAAACGAACAAGATGTTTAACAGACTCGACAATATCTTCTCTGGTAAGAGCCTTGTTTTCAATATCCACATCAAGACCTAACTTGGCGTTAATTTTATAACGACCAACTTCTGACAGGTCATACAGATCAGGATTAAAAAAGAGATTGTTAAAAAAGACTTCGGCAATCTCAATAGTTGGAGGACTTGAGGGGCGCAATCTTCTGTAGATTTCAAGAAGTGCTTCCTCTGTAGTGTTAACCTTGTCAAGCCTTAAAGTCTGACTAAAGGAACTGGAATATTTAACACCATCAATGTGCAGTACCTGAAACTTGTTAACGCCTGCATCCTCAAGGCCCTCAAGAGTAGTCTCGGTAATCTCGCTGTTGCAAGGATAGAGTAGTTCATCTGAACCCTCTACATTAATGGTTTTGGCAAGCACCTTACCGACAACATTCTCCCTGGAAGTTTTAAGAAATTCAATACCAGCCTCGGCAATTTTCTTGCAAAGAACCTTGCTGATCTTACGACCCTTCTTGGCCAGGATTTCACCATCCTTTGGGTTTACCAGATCAAATTCAAGACGCTGCCCTGCAAAAAATTCATCCCTGAAACCAATCCAGTACTCACCATTTTCAACCTTGATGGTTTCAAGCGAATAAAACTCTTCGAGAAGATCTTCTGCTGAGTAACCAAGTGCCTTAAGAAGGCTTGTTACCGGAAACTTTCTTCTTCTGTCAATTCGTACATGAAGAATATCTTTTATATCGAATTCAAGATCAATCCAGGAACCGCGTACCGGAATAATTCTTGCGGAATAAAGCAACTTGCCGGAAGTATGACTTTTACCTCCATCGTGACTATAAAAAAGACCCGGAGATCTTTGCAGCTGTGAAACAATAACACGCTCGGTACCATTTATTACAAAAACACCATCAGCTGTCATCAAGGGCAGGGCTCCCAGAAAAACTTCCTGCTCTTTCATATCACGAATAGTCTGAACGCCAGTTTCCTCATCAACATCAAAGGTAATCAAACGCACTACAATTTTCAGTGGTATTTCATAAGTCATACCACGCTGCTGGCACTCCTGAACGGTGTATTTGGGTTCACCAAATTTATACTTCAGGAATTCAAGGGAGCAGAGACCGTTGAAGTCATTAATGGGGAAAATATTTTTCAGGATAGCCTGTAACCCCACATCTTTTCTCTCCTCCGGCGCTGCGTCTATCTGCAAAAATTCCTCATAGGAAATACGCTGCATGGAGATGAGATGCGGTGGCTCCAATACATTTTCGGCGGTGGCAAAATTTTTTCTTACTCTTTCCATAGTTGTCCTCGATATAGCCTGATAAATTCGTTACAACAGTCACTGCAACAGAAACAACTCTTTATAATAACTAATTTTCCCGTTACAGAGTTACCGTAAAGGAGTGAAAAAGGTGCGATGCCTCTCTGAAAGGCTAAGGTGGAAAAATAACATTGTATTTGGGGAATATTTGGTTAGACCGGCATTGATGAAGTTGTTTTTCAACATTGATGGTACCCTAAGTTATATTTTGTTTCATGTCGCCGCACGGCGACAGTACCGCCCCTAACTACATGTTTTTAATAAATATTTCTTAAAATCTCAATCTTCTTTACCAGAAAACGCGAAGCACGCTACAGGCAGAAAACCTGTAGCGTGCTTGTAGCACTATGCAGTAAATGGTCTCACAACCATTCACTTTGTGTGAATCAATTACTTAATCTCCACACCAGCTCCAACTCCTTCGAGCTTGCCCTTGATCTCTTCTGCCTCTTCCTTAGCAACACCTTCTTTGAGAGGAGCAGGAGCAGACTCAACGAGAGCTTTCGCTTCTTTAAGGCCAAGACCAGTAATAGCACGAACTTCCTTGATAACCTTAATCTTCTCGGAACCAGCAGAAGCAAGAATTACGTCGAACTCAGTCTGCTCTTCAGCAGCAGCACCTGCATCACCAGCAACAGCACCGGCAGCAGCCACAGCCACAGGAGCAGCAGCAGAAACACCAAATTTTTCTTCAAACTCCTTAATAAGCTCAGAAAGTTCGAGTACGGACATATTGGAAATAAACTCAATTACATCTTCTTTAGTTACAGCCATGATATTTTACCTCTTTATTTAAAAATTCCGTTTGTGGCGCTAAAACTATACTGTTTAAGCCTGTTCTTTTTGTTCCTTGATTGCCTGGAGACCATACACAAATTTACGTGGAACACCAGAAAGAACCTGAACAAGCCCAGTAGGCACGTTGTTCATTACCGAAAGCAGTTGACCAAGCAAAATTTCCTTGCTTGGCAGCTTGGACAGTGCTTTCAGTCGATCCTTATCAATCTTTTCTCCCTCAAGTACAACCGCACGAATAACAAACTTGTCATTATCCTCTGCAAATTTGGTCAGAGCCTTTGCAGGACCAACCGGATCAGAATAAGCAGTCACTACTGCTGTGGTACCGGCAAAATCGTCAGTCAAGACAGCACTGTCGGTATCAACTGCAGCAAGCTTGAGAAGAGTGTTTTTGGCAACTCGAATTTCAGAATCACAGGCTCTCAGCTCACGTCTGATCTGCTGTAACTCAGATACTTTCAAGCCGCGGTAATCAGCGACGGCAGAAAACTTCGCCCTACTGAAAGAATCATTCAGTTGGGAGACCAGTGTCGCTTTATCATCACGATTCAAAGTACTCCTCCTCTTTAGGTTTAAGGTTTCTGATATTCGAATCAGCAGTCACAAGATATGGGAAATACCCCACAAATCGGATTAAATTATCTTTAAACCTGATCTTCATCTCGGCAGGATGCCTGGGCAATTAAACTTTCGTACCTGCTGTCTAAGACTCAAACATCAATTAATGGACAATACCAGTTTACTACAATCTATTTAATCAGTGTTCTCAGGTGAACAGGATCAACCTTAACTCCTGGTCCCATGGTAGAACTCAGGGTTACACCTTTGAGATACACACCTTTGCTGGAAGATGGCTTCAATTGAATAATTTTATCAACAAAAGCAATCGCATTTTCTACAAGCTTTTCAGGACCGAAAGAAAGTTTTCCGATACCTGCATGCATAATACCGTTCTTGTCAACCTTGAAGTCAACCTTACCAGCCTTAATTTCCTGAATAACATTTGCCAGATCAAAAGTAACTGTTCCCAATTTGGCATTAGGCATAAGATTACGTGGTCCGAGAATACGACCAATCTTGCCAACCGTACCCATCATATCTGGAGTAGCGACGGTTTTATCAAAATCAAGCCATCCTTCCTTGATTTTTTCTACCAGATCATCACCACCAACATAATCAGCACCGGCCTCTTTAGCCTCAGCCTCCTTTGGTCCCTTGGCAAAAACCAGAACACGGGTTTCCTTACCTGTACCATTAGGCAAAACGACAGAAGAACGAATCATCTGATCTGCATGACGAGGATCAACCCCCAACTTCATTGCAATATCAAAAGTTTCGTCAAATTTTGCATAAGACAATTCGAGAACCTTATTTACGGCTTCTTCAAGAGTCAATAACTGAAGCTTATCATAGTTCTCAACTTTGGATTTATAAGTTTTTCCTCTTTTCGGCATATCAGCCTCCTACTCTGAACAGGACTATTTCCTGCCGGCAGTATTTATTCAATATTTTTTACAATCAGTCTACTACAGTAATACCAGCACTTCTTGCAGTACCTTCCACAATACGCATTGCAGCTTCAATGTCATACGCATTCAGGTCTGGCATTTTGATCTCTGCAATTTCACGAATCTTATCGCGTCCAATTTCAGCAACACGCTCGCTCTTGGGATTAGAAGAACCCTTTGAGATATTGGCTGCCTTCAGCAACAAGACAGATGCTGGAGGTGTCTTTGTGATGTAGCTGAAAGAACGATCCTGATAGACAGTGATAACAACAGGCACGATTGTATCACCCATGGATTGAGTTTTGGCGTTGAAGGCCTTACAGAATTCCATGATATTTACACCGTGCTGTCCAAGCGCAGGACCTACTGGCGGAGAAGGATTTGCCTTACCTGCCGGTATCTGTAACTTAATGTATGCCATCGCTTTTTTGGCCATCGTCTTACTCCAACTAAAACAGTTTTCTAAAAACAATAGAATCCGACTCCATAGCCAGATTCCGAAATCCCCTAAAAAAAGGTACAATTATGTATTGGTAACTTGAACAAACTCCAGAGTAACCGGAGTCTCCCGCCCAAAAATAGAAACCATTACCTGAACACGACCCTTTTCAGGGTATACCTCATGTACCACACCCTGGAAATTGGCAAACGGACCGTCAATAACGCGAACACTCTCACCCACATCAAAAACGACCTTTGGCCTGGGACGTTCTGAACCTTCCTGGATACGCCCAATTATTTTTGCGGCTTCTTCATCGCTCAGAGGAATCGGATTCTTGTCGTCACCAACAAAGCCGATAACCCTGGGCATATTTTCATGAATCGTATGCCAAGTCGTGTCATTGAGCTCCATACTCACCAGCATATAACCAGGGAAGAATCTTCTTGAAGAAGTTTTTCGGGAGCCTTTAACCATCTCGACAACCTGCTCCGTAGGAACCAGTATCTGACCGAAATAGTCTTCGAGTCCATCTTTTCTGATTCTGTCTTCAAGAGTCAGCTTTACTTTTTCTTCAAAACCGGAGTGAACCTGTAACATGTACCATTGTCTTGCCATGACGATCTCCTATAACGGTTTACTTTCAACCAACCAAATCAACACAGGCGACTCTATCCAAGAATATAGGAGACAAGTTTACCAAGGGCAAAATCTACACTTCCAAGATACACTGAAACCACAGCTGTCAAAGCCACAACAATACCGGCCAAACCAACGGTCATCTTCTTGCCTGGCCAGGCAATCCTGAAAAACTCTGTTCTGACTTCAAGAAAGAACCGCTTGATACTCGCAGGAGAGAAATTGCTCTTTTCTTCTATCTTCGAGTCACCAGACTTTTTCCCCTTGTTTTTCGCTTTAGCTGCCATATCAACCACTCCAACTCCTTCCAGCCCCCTGGATTTTCACAAAAAATTCAAGAAAACCACAATAAACATGGCAGGCCAGGAGGGACTCGAACCCCCAACATCCGGATTTGGAATCCGGCGCTCTACCAATTAGAGCTACTGGCCTGCACGTCACTACTTGGTCTCTTTATGAGGAGTATGACTCCTGCAAAAAGGACAATACTTATTAAACTCAAGTTTATTAGGAGTGTTTTTCTTGTTCTTGGTGGTGGTGTAATTACGACGCTTACAGGTACCACAAGCCAAGGTTATTATATCTCTCATTTAAGCTTCCTATCTATAAGACACCCGATCCTTCAGCAGAAAGACCGGGCAAAAGCTACTATATAACGATATTGTTATTCAATAATTTCACTAACAACACCAGCACCAACAGTTCTACCACCCTCACGGATAGCAAAACGAAGACCAGCATCCATCGCAATTGGAGTGATAAG
>PDWI01005804.1_pt1 | contig 15770 bp, 13 predicted proteins | sample 1430891 | NCBI WGS metagenome assembly PDWI01 (sample SAMN01162508, study PRJNA174530) | Oral metagenome, whole genome shotgun sequencing project. | biome: Marine environment; feature: Marine mammal; material: Swab sample of the gingival sulcus; isolation source: swab sample of gingival sulcus...
ATATTGAGAAGATAAAGAATAAATATAGTGATTTAGAGTAAAAAAAAGTTGATTTATTAACAAAAAAAATATATTATAGTTATAATAGGTGTTAAGTATATGATAAAATATTATTGGAGAGATAATATTTCTACTTAATTTATAAATAATGAGATAAACGCTTATAAGTAAATATAATTTTGGAGGTATAAGCTATGATAGAAGTAAGTGCTAATCAGAATGACAGAGATGTGAAAATTGTTGTTGTTGGTGTCGGCGGCGGTGGAAATAATGCCGTAAATAGAATGTTAGATCAAGCAGTGGATGGTGTAGATTTTGTCGCTGTAAATACTGATGTTCAAGCATTATCACATTCAAGAGCGAAGGTGAAGATTCAAATAGGTGAAAAACTAACTGGTGGTCTAGGGGTTGGAGCCAAACCAGAGGTAGGTAGAAAAGCAGCTGAAGAGAGTGAAAACGAATTAAGAGAAATGCTAGCGGATTATAATATGGCATTCATCACTTGTGGAATGGGTGGTGGTACTGGTACTGGTGCTGCACCATTAATAGCCAAAATTTCCAAAGAGATGGGGATACTAACAGTAGCAGTAGTTACTAAGCCTTTCTTATTTGAGGGAACTGGTAGGATGCGAAATGCTGTTAATGGTATTTCTGAAATTGAAAATAATGTTGATACTTTAGTAGTTATTCCAAATGAAAAATTATTTAATATTATGGATAAAAAGGCTACAATTACTGATGCTTATAAGAAGGCAGACGAAGTTTTAACTCATAGTGTTATCGGTATTTCAGATATTATTCTTCGTCCTGGTATTATCAACCTCGACTTTGCTGATATTAAGACAATTATGAAGAATAAAGGAAGAGCTCACATCGGTATCGGTATTGGTAAGGGTGATGATAAGGTTGAAGAGGCAGCTAGAATGGCTGTTGAGAGTCCACTTCTTGAAACTGAGATTGCTGGTGCGGACTATATTCTTCTTAATGTTCGTGGAGATAAGGACATGGGACTTTACGATACAAAATACATTGTTGAGTATGTTCAGGAGGCTGCAGGTCAAGCTACAAACCTTATCTATGGTCATGCTTTAGATGATGATATTACAGATGAGATAATTGTTACTGTTATAGCTACTGATTTCCAAGAGGAAAAACAAAGGAAATTAGAGAGGGTACAAGAGGAAGAGGAACTTAGCGAAAATACAGATTTAGCTGAAGAATCTAAAGAAGAGATAAAGGCAGAAGAAAAACCTATAATTGACGATAGTCCAACAAAGACAGTAAAACTAGGTGAGGACTTAGAAAAAGCAGATTTTAACAGTGTTCAACCAAAAACCACTGAAACAAAAGATCAAGAAGATGAAATAGTAATTCCTGATTTTTTACAAAAGAAGAGAAGATAAGATTATGAAATGTCCTTATTGTTCAAGCGATAAAATAAAGGTCTTAGACTCAAGACCTACAGAAGAAAATAATGCTATTAGACGTAGACGAGTTTGCGACAGCTGCTCTAAAAGATTTACCACTTATGAAACCATAGAGTCATTACCACTCATCGTAATCAAAAAAGACAATACTAGAGAGATTTATGACAGAAGGAAGATTATAGATGGTTTGGTAAGGTCTTGTCATAAAAGACAGGTATCTTATGCAGATATTGAAAAACTTGCAAACGACATAGAAAACAAGCTGTATAGCTCTTTAGACAAAGAAGTTAAAAGTTCTGTTATTGGTGAGATGGTAATGGAAGGCTTGAAAGAGCTCGATGAGGTTGCTTATGTTAGATTTGCATCCATATATCGAGAGTTTAGGGACATTAATTCTTTTATGAATGAAATAATTAAAATTAAAGAAGAAAAGTAAAGAATTGGACTGTCACAATAGCCGAGAGATTATTGTGACAGTCTTTATTTTTAGTTGCTGTTTTATGTTTGATTAAATAATTATTGTTGTAGGAGAGAATATGAAAAAGTTTATAATTGTTTTAGTATTAGCTGTTTTTTTAATATCCTGTTCTAAAAATACAGAAATATCAGCTGATAAGAGTGAAAGTACTAGTTTAGAGTCGCAGAGTACTACTACTGTGGCTAAGAGTGAAGAGGTTCAGACAAGTACTACACGGAGAACAACAGTAGGCAAAGTAAAAGATGAAACAGAGGAATTTACTATTATTGATGAGCCTAGTGAGGAATATAAGGCTAAGACTAGGGAGATATTTGAAAAGATAAAAAAGGATAAAAATCTTGAGGGAAATATACAAATAGCTTCTGAGATTTATGCTGATTTTGACTCGAATGGAAGCCTTAATGTACTCTTAAAAATTCTTGATAAGAAAGCTGAGATGACAGGGCTGTTTGACCCTTATTCTGAAATATATTTGTATTATCTAGACCTAGATGAAGAAGATTTTGATAAACAGGTCTTAGATATGATTAATTATCCTTTAGATACGTCTATATTAGATGAGTTAGCAGTATTTAAGAGTTTTACTTATCCTTTGTATCTTATGGGATATTCAATCGAGGGTACTGGTGGATATGAGTTTTATGACCTTAGAAATGGAAAGTTTGATAGTTATATAAGTGAGTATTTTGACAATGAAGCTTCTTATTTGGAGCTAATAGATATTGACTTAGACGGTATCTATGATGGCTTACAAAAATTTGAATCAAGCACTTATACCCTATATGAAACACTTTATACAAGATATGACTTCACAGATGGTGAAATGCTTCTTGTTGAGTCAGAGATGGAACTAGGAGAATACGATGGTTCGCCAGAGGGTGTTATAAAAGAGTATTTAAAATTATTTTACCTTAAAGATTATTTAGAAGAAAAGGGAATTACTGGTATAGATTTAGATAAGTATCGTAAAGAAATATATGCGCCAAGTGCTTCTGATTGCATAAGATGGGATGAGGATGTAATCATAAATACATTATTAGATTGGGGCGATATGTTAAGCTTTGAAACTGTATTGGAAGATAAGAAAGATAATGGCAACGAGCTTGTAGTGATAAGAGCTATACCTACAGGAGAATTTAATTCAAACTCCTTAGTAGATGGTAAAGAATGGAAGACTGTTTACTATGAACTTGAGAAAGTTAATGGCTTGTGGCAAGTAATAGGGCAAACTTTAATGGATGAAAACTGGGCTCTAAAGGAACAAATTTACGAATCTCCTTTCTTATCTAGCGGAATATTTGTTAGTGAGTACCATGCAAAGTATGAGACTGGAGAATTAAACATACTTGTAGGTAGCTCTGCCGAAAACTCTAGTGAGACTTTTTTAGGTGTGTTTTTCGATGTTTTATATAGTGAAATTCCAGCTGAGTATGATACATTTCCACCTGATGTAATGGTAAATTCACATTTTATTTATACTGATGATAAACTATATGTGATGGATCTTGAAACTTATAATACTTATATAGAAACTAACGAGCTTGGTACAGGAGCGGTCTTGTTAATTGATGATGGTGAACCAGTAAGTAATGCCCCTAATTCTTACTGTGAGAACTATGAAGTGAAAAATGAAGGTGATGTATATACTTGTACTTTATATAGACCTGATGGTTTCTATGAGAAGTACGTATTTCTAAGATATTTCGGCTTGATAGAGTATGAAGAAGGATTGCACAGTGGAGAAATAATAATTAATATGAAATCTCTAGATAGTGAATAGAAATAGCGAAAGTTTTTGTTAGCTATATTTTCTTACTTGCATAGTATTAAAAAATAGTAAAAAGAATAAATAATAATTATAAGCAAGAGTCCTAGTGGCTCTTGTTTTTGCTAGTATTTAATATTTTTGGTATAATTTTCTTATGAAAATTTTTGGGAAAAGAATGAAAAAATATTTTTGCTTGATTTTATTTAGTTTTTTGTGTCTTGTATCTTGTAGAAATAAGGAAATATCAGTAGATAAAACAAGCGAAAGAACAGAGATGAAAAGTATTAGTACTACAAGAGAAGAAAGTACAAAGATAGAAATTACTAGTACTAAAAATGTAGAAAGCACAGAAGCAAAAACAAGTAGCGCTATAAGTGAAGTGATCTTAAGCGAAACTAGTTCTGAATATAAAGAGTCTAATTATATTTTTAGCTTTGCTGATTTACCAGAGACCACAAGGCTTAGGATAGAAAATAAGATGTATGAAGTAGCAAAGGATTATATGAATAAACAAAAAAATGATTATGATTCTGTGGTATTTGAAAAAACCTTATCGCTTGGGAAATTAGCAGATAGAAAGTATGAGCTTATAAAATTAGCAAAGATATATTTTTTATCACTTAAAGAAGATGGAAATCCTAGTTTTGGTGCTTATAATAAGGTGTTCTTTGTTTATAAAACTCGGATATATGATTTTATGAATGAAGATGGAATAGACTTTTATTTTCCACTTTACTTGGATAATATAATTATTGAGGAAGGTGGAGATTTATCATATAATTTAGATAATGTTAAGGTTGATGAAACTATTTTCACCAACAATATAGAAGACTATGATAGTTTAATAGTAAGAATAAATTCAGGTGATTACAATACTATTGAAATAAAGGAGAGAAGATGAAGAAGATTGTATTTATTTTAGTTTTAGTCTTAGTTTTGACTAGTTGTGCAAAGGAAGAGAAAGTCGAGGAGCAAGTAAGTAAAACAAGTGAAATTGCAAAGACTACTGAGTCTAAGACAGAAACTACAACACAGATGAAGAGTGAGGAGACTACTCAGACTATCAGCGAAAATACTAGTGAAGTAGTAGAGGGTAGCTCAAGTGCAGAAAACTTTCTTTCGGCAGAAGATTCTATTAAATATGGAAAAAAACTTAGAGAAATATTTGAAAACATAAAAGCTAGTAGAGGATATCCAGATAATACTGAGATAAAAAATGCTATGCTCGGTGATTTGGATAATGATGGTAGTATTGATGCTATTATTACTGTTAGAGCTGCAGATAGAGCATATAGTTTATTTTATTTACGTTTGGAAGAGGATGACTTAGATAAGCAGATTGGAACTGAATTTATGTATGAAAATATTGATTACATAGGCTTTGAAATTGTTAAAATTAAAGGTAATGCGGCTAAGGTGCCAATACTTAGTGTGGATTTTGAGGGCGAAAATGGTAGTGGTTTTAATTTATATTATCTAGTGGATGCTAGTTTAGGACTATTTTTTGAGAACTATGATGAATTTTTTATGGGTTATCGTTATTTAGGTGATCTCGATTCAGATGGAGTAAATGATTGTTACTGGGAAGATGAAACAAGTGTTAGGACTCTTGGTGAATCAGTTAGTAGGAGAATTGATTTTGTAGAATACGATAAACGAGTTCCTGCTACAGCTTTTATTATGTCTTCTGAAGAAACTAAAACACCAGAAGAAACCGTTATAAGATATATTAAATTATCTCATTTATATAAAATATTAGGTGAGGAAGACTATTATGTTTCTGATCTTTTTGAAGAGCTAAAAACTTTGATTAGTGATGACATGGGTGATTATTTAGCATGGACACCTAGTCTTTTGGAAAACACTTTTGCTAATATTAATACGGCTGTTTTAGAATTTGAGAGAGGTGAGGAGACTGTAAATAAAAGTGGTAATAAGGTTTATGAGATAAAGACTAAGATTAATGGAACTTATTATGAGAAGTCTCTAGGAAACTTCGAAGAAGCCAAGACAATCTATTATGATGTTGAGGAGATAGACGGTAAATTCGTGATTATATCTAGTCGTTTAGAAGATGCTGATTGGCCAGGTATGGATGAAGTTTATCAAAGTCTTTTCTTTCCTAGGGTAGATGGCACTAGAGAATATGAGATAGGTGAGTCTGTTTATGATGCAGTTGGCGAAAGAATAGGTGTTAAAACTGAATTTATTTATAAGGATGAAAGCAAGACCATTGGTCATATTACTGTTATAGATGAATCAAATTATTTAGATGGTGAAGACTTTGATTATTACTTCTTAGAAGAATTATCTAGCTTTTATATTTTAAGTCCAGTAGGATTTGATAATTATATGCTTACTGGTGATTTAGATGAGAATTCGATGCTCCTACTTTCACATCCTTTTGATGAATTTAAGTATGAAGAAAATGTTATTTTTAGTAATTTAAGTGTAGAAAAAGATAATTATAATTATATTTGCACATTAGATAGATATGATGATCGTACTTATGTTTTAAGATTTGTGAAAGGAAAAGGTTTAGAAGAGTTTAGTTTAATAGATAGTGAAGGAACTATTATAAACGCATACGAAGTAAACTAAGGTATATTATGAAATCCGACATTAAGCACACATAAGTTTAAGTAAAGCTATAAACATTACAGTAGGTGTAAGGAATGTCGGATTTCGTATTATCTATAAATTATTTAGTTTAATATTGTTTTAAACGATAGTCAATCCACCATCAGCAAAGATACATTGACCTGTAGTATAGCTTGACATATCAGAAGCAAGATAGATGATAGTACCGTTAAGTTCACCATCTCTACCAGGTCTATTTAGTGGTGTAATAGCATTATAGTGTGTTAAGAATTGCTCTGAAGCAAATAGAGTAGTTCTAGTCATTTCGCTTTCAAATAGTGATGGAGCAATAGCATTTACTGTGATATTGTGAACACCGTAGCTAGCTGCCATACCCTTAGTAAGTCCTAGAACAGCTGATTTTGAAGCGTTATATGAATGTCTAATAAACATTGGATGCTTGTCTGCTATTATTGAATTTACAGAGGCTATATTTACAATTTTTCCGTATTTTTGTTCTATCATACCTGGAAGAACGTATTTACTCATAAGGTAGATTCCTTTTACATTTATATCAAAGGATTTATTCCAGTCCTCAAGGCTTAGTTCATGAACACCACCTCTTACTGCAATACCTGCATTGTTAATTAAAATATCAACTTTACCAAAGCTCTCTATAACTTTTTCAACACCAGTTTTTACAGCCTCTTCATCTGTAACATCACAAGGAACAGCTATAGCCTTTCCACCTTTTTCTTCTATTTCTTTTACTAGATTTTCTAATTTTTCTTTTCTTCTAGCAAAAACTGCGACACTAGCACCCTCATCAGATAATGCCATTGCTGCACTTCTTCCCAAACCTGATGAAGCACCTGTAATAATTGCAACTTTGTCTTTTAATAACATATTATAATCCTTTCTTTAAGTAATTTTGTTAAAAAAAATATACTACTAAAGTTTAAAAATTCAATTAAAAGTATTTGAAAATTTATGGATTTTAATTTTTTTGACAAAGTGTGTATATGGTGTTATAATTAGAAAAATTTAAAATTTTTAAAGACGATTAGCGAGAAGGAGTAATTTACTGTAAGTTGTATCAGAGAACTGTCGGTTGGTGAGAGGCAGATAACAACACTTTAAATGAATACATCTCGTGAGTTTAACTCTGAAAGCTAAGGCGAGTAGGCGGTTACGGGTTCGCCCGTTAAAGCGATAGTGTATGGAAGTACATGATGAGGTGATTTTCGCGAGGAAGTCACGAACTGAGGTGGTACCACGATATATTCGTCCTCTTTTGATTAAGAGAGACGTTTTTTTATTGCAAAAAAGGAGGTAATATGAAAAAAATTAAATTTTATGGTGGTGGACACATACCACTAGAGATGCACAAGGCTAAGGTTATTCAAAAAATTACACTAAGTCCAGTTGATGAGAGGTTAAAGGCTATTAATGAGGCTGGAAACAATCAATTTCTATTAAAAAATGAGAGTATTTTCTTAGATATGCTTACTGATAGTGGAGTAAATGCTATCAGCGATAAGCAGCAGGCATCAATGATGACGACAGACGATGCTTATGCTGGTTCTAGGACATATTATCTTCTTGAGGAAAAAATAAGAGAAATATTTGGAATGGACTTTTTCTTGCCAGCTCACCAAGGTAGAGCATGTGAGAGTTTACTCGCTAAGACTTTTGTAAGTGAGGGTGATGTCGTTCCTATGAATTACCATTTTACAACCACTAAAGCACACATTATGTTAAATGGTGGTAGAGTTGAAGAGCTTGCTGGTGATGAGGCATTAAAATGTGATAGCGAAAATCCATTTAAAGGAAACTTTGACCTAGATAAATTGAGAAATTTAATCGATGAGGTAGGTAAGGAGAACATACCTTTCCTAAGATTTGAAGCAGGTACAAACTTAATTGGTGGGCAACCGCTTTCCTTAAAAAATATTAAAGAAGTTAGTGCTATTTGTAGAGAAAATGGAATAATGACTGTTTTAGATGCAAGTCTTTTGCAAGATAATCTCTACTTTATTAAGACTAGAGAAGAAGAGTATAAAGATAGTACGATTAGAGAAATAACTAGAGAGATAGCTAATCAGATGGATATAATTTACTTTTCAGCAAGAAAGCTCGGTTTTTCCAGAGGCGGCGGAATAGTATTAAGAACTAAGAAGTTAAGGGATAAAATGACTGAATTAGTTACCCTTCATGAAGGATTTTTAACTTATGGTGGAATGTCAATCACTGAATTAGCATCCATAACACAAGGGCTTGATGAAACCATGGATATGGATATGATTTCCCAAGGGCCTATGTTTATTGAATATATGGTGGATGAGTTAGATAAGAGAGGTGTTCCTGTTGTAAAACCAGCGGGTGGGCTAGGCTGTCATATAGATGCTAGAGCATTCTTGCCTCACGTTGCTGATGAAGAGTATCCAGCGGCTTCTCTAACAGCTGCTATCTACCTTGTAGCAGGACTTAGGAGCATGGAGAGAGGAACTGTTAGCGAGGAGAGAAATCCTGATGGTTCAGAGCATATAGCAGATGTAGAGCTAGTTAGATGTGCTCTTCCTAGAAGGGTATTTACTAGAAGTCATATAGATTTTGCAGTAGACAGAATCCATTGGTTATTTGATAATAGAGAATTAATCGGAGGGCTTAAATTTGTCGAAGAACCAAAGACTTTAAGATTTTTCCTAGGTAGGCTTGCTCCTACGAGTGATTGGCAAGAAAGACTGGTAGAAAAATTCTTAGAAGATTTTCCAGAAGGGTTTTAGGGGTATCAATATATTTATATTTTTGAAGTTCAATATGTTTTAGGCTTGTATAAGTTTTTAGCATATTGGATTTCTTTATTTATTTGCTTTACAAAGTAGACATCGTATGATATTATAAAAGCGAAAAAACAAGTAAATACTGTAAAAAGCGGTGAATTTGAGAGCTTAGTAAAAATCGTAGTGATTTTTATTGTGCTCTTTTTTATTATGTTTTTTGAGGAAAATAGAAAAATAAGCTAAGTAATAGAAAAATTAAGCACATAGTGATATATTTATAGATAGGAAATCAATAAATTTAAACCTTATTTAAGTTATTGCTTAAATAAATAGTAGGAGGTTCTTATGAAAAAATATCTGATGGCTTTAGATCAAGGAACAACTAGTTGTAGGGCTGTACTTTTTGACAAAGAGGGACAGATTGTCACTATGGAGCAAAAGGAGTTTATGCAAATTTATCCAAAGGCTGGTTGGGTAGAACACGATGCACAGGAGATTTGGACGACTCAATTGTCAGTTATGAAAGCGGTTTTGCAGCAAAATGATATTGATGCGAGCGAAGTTGCTGCCATTGGTATAACTAATCAGAGAGAGACTGCTGTTGTTTGGGATAAGAAGACTGGAGAGCCAGTATATAATGCTATTGTTTGGCAATCCAGACAGACAGCGGGTATATGTGAAGAAATAAAAGATGCTGGGCACGAGGAATATATTAAAAATGTGACTGGACTTGTAGTTGATGCTTATTTTTCTGGCACTAAAGTTAAGTGGATTCTTGACAAGGTAGACCCAGATAGAGAAAGAGCAAAAAAGGGCGAGCTTTTGTTTGGAACTATGGATACTTGGTTAATATGGAAACTTACTAAGGGTAAGGTTCACGTAACGGAGTATAGCAATGCTTCAAGAACTCTTATGTTTAATATAAGGGATTTAAAGTGGGATGATAAGCTCCTAGAGATATTAAATATTCCTAAAGAAATGCTACCAGAGGTGAAAGATTCCTCTGAAGTATATGGGTATACAGCAAGCTCTTATTTAGGAGAGGAACTTGCTATCGCAGGGGCAGCTGGTGACCAACAAGCGGCACTTTTTGGACAGGCTTGTTTTGAAAAAGGAATGGTTAAAAACACTTATGGCACTGGTTGCTTTATGCTAATGCAAACTGGCGAGAAGATGATTAGTTCAAAGCATGGACTTCTTACTACAATAGCTTGGGGAATAGATGGAAAAGTTGAGTATGCTCTTGAGGGCTCGATATTTATAGCTGGAGCAATTATTCAATGGCTAAGAGATGAGCTTATGATGATAGATTCTGCTTCTGATAGTGAGTATTTTGCATCTAAGGTGGAAAACTCAAATGGTGTGTATATAGTGCCTGCCTTTGCTGGACTCGGAGCACCTCACTGGGATATGTATGCAAGAGGAACTATGGTCGGACTTACTAGAGGCTCTAATAAAAATCACATTATCAGAGCAGCTTTAGAGGCAATTGCATATCAGTCAAAAGACCTTATAAGAGCGATGGAAATAGATTCTGGAATAGAATTAAAGAAACTTAAGGTAGACGGTGGTGCAACAGCAAATAATCTCTTAATGCAGTTCCAAGCCGATATACTAGGTGTTCCAGTTCAAAGACCAGAGGTGGTAGAGACAACAGCACTCGGAGCGGCATATCTCGCTGGTATGGCTGTAGGTTTTTGGAATAATAAGAGTGAAGTAGAAGATGGCTGGCATCTTGATAAAGAGTTCTTGCCAAAGATGACGGCAGAGCATAGAAATAGGCTTTATAAAGGCTGGTTAGAAGCTATAGAGAGAACAAGGGGACATAGAGATTAGGAAAAGGAGAAAATTATGAAAGCTGAAGAATTTGCAGATATACTACAATTAAATCCGATGCTAAAAGCTGTTAGCGATATGGACATGCTAGATGAAGCTATAAAGGCACCTGGAGATTTTATTTTCTTCTTGACTGGAAGTATTTTAGACTTAGAAGAGGCTACCCAAAAATGTCATGAAAGTGGGGCTTATGTATTTTTGCACCTCGACCTAATAAAAGGATTTTCAAGAGACGTAGAGGCTCTTAGATATATAAAGGACATTATAAAGGCAGATGGGGTAATATCCACTAAGGTTTCTCTATTAAAGAATGCTAGGGCAGCTGGGCTTATAATTGTTCAGAGACTTTTTATGCTAGATTCCACTTCTTTTGAGGCTAGTATGAGCTCTTATAACGTCCTTAAGCCAGATGCGGTAGAGATATTGCCAGGTGTTATGCCTAAAATTATAAAGAAAGCTAGTGATAGAATAAAGGTACCTATTATAAGCGGTGGTTTTATAGAAAATAAAGAAGAAATTATAGCTTGTCTTAAAGGAGGAGCTTCAAGCATTTCTACTTCTAGAGCTAGTTTGTGGTATAAGTAAGAAAAAATAAAAGTTGACATTGTATTACGAAATCCGACGTGCCCAATAGGGAAGATAAAGACAATCGTCATAGAAAAGCTAGAGATAGAAACACGTCGGATTTCCACATAATATAAGTTATTAAGAAGTTTAATTAAGAATAAAATAAAAGTTGACATTGGAGGATTCATTATGTACGACGTAGCCATTATTGGTGCAGGTGTTGCGGGAACATTTATAGCTAGACAACTTTCTGCATATAAAATTAATGTCTTGTTACTTGACAGAGAAAACGATATTGGGAATAAGACGAGTGCTGCTAACAGTGCTATTATTCATGCTGGATATGATGCACGTTCAGACCAGTTAAAGGGTCGTTTTAATGCCTTGGGCAATAAGATGTTTACTAAGGTTTGCGAGGACTTAGATGTCTTGTTTCAGCACTGTGGTTCCTTGGTAATAGGCTTTAATGAAGAGGATGAAAAAACTATAAAAGAGCTGTATGAAAATGGACTTAGAAATGGCATAGAAGAGATGGAAATAATCTATGGGGATAGAATATTTGAGCTAGAGCCAAATCTAAATCCTGATGTTACGGTTGCACTTTATGCAAAGACTGCGGGAATCGTAGCTCCATTTGAGCTTACTGCTGCCCTTGCTGAAAATGCAGTAGATAATGGCGTTGAATTATCCTTAGAAACAGATGTACTAGACATTAAAATATTTGATAAGTATTATGAATTAATCACAAATAAGGGAGTTTTTGAGGCTGAGTATGTAATTAATTGTGCGGGTGTTTATGCAGATAAAATAAGCAATATGATAGCAGGCGAATACTTTAATATCAGACCAAGAAAAGGAAATTACTACGTAATGGATTTAAGCGAGGTCGATTTGATTAAACACGTTATCTTCCAGTGCCCATCTAAAAAGGGTAAGGGTGTTTTAGTTACACCTAGTATACACGGTAATATTTTAGTCGGTCCAGATTCAGAGTTCATAGATGAAAAATTTAATAATGCGACAGATGTGCAGAGACTAAGCTATGTTAGAGAACAGGCACTTAAGACCTGTAAAAAGATTGACTTTTCTAAGGTGATTAGGGTCTTTGCTGGACTTCGTGCCACTGGTAGTGCTGGTGACTTTATTATAGAGCATGTAGAAGGAACAAGGGGTCTTATAAATGTAGCTGGCTTTGAGTCGCCAGGGCTTTCGTCAATACCAGCAGTCGCTGATTATGTTGTGGAAATACTCGATAAGTTAGTTGGTGGTATGGATAAAAATGAAAATTTCAATCCGAAAAGGCGTAAGGTAATTCGTTTTAATATGCTTAGCGATGATGAAAAAGCAAAATTAATAGCTGAAAATCCTGCTTATGCAAGGGTTATTTGTAGGTGTGAAACAATTACTGAGGCAGAGATAGTTGACTGCATACATAGAAGTGCTGGAGCGAGGTCCTTAAAGGCTGTCAAAAAGCGTGTTAGACCTGGTGCTGGTAGATGTCAAGGTGGTTTTTGCTCGCCAAGAGTTCAAGAGATACTAGCAAGGGAGCTAGCTAAGGATATGACAGAGATTCCTTATGATTCTACTAAGGCTTATGTCCTTACTAAAAATATGGAAGATAGGGGGCAAAAATAATGAATTATGACTTAGTTATTATTGGTGGTGGTCCTGCTGGGCTTGCTGCTGCCATAGAGGCAAAGAAAAACGGTGTAGAGAGCATTTTGTTAGTTGAACGTGACAAGGAACTAGGAGGGATCTTACAACAATGTATACACAACGGTTTTGGGCTCCATATTTTTAAAGAGGAATTAACTGGTCCAGAGTATGCAGGAAGATATATAGACTTTTTAAAAGAACAAAAAATAGAGTACTTACTTGATAGTATGGTGCTTGATTTAACTAAGGATAAGAAAGTTCATTTAATAAGCTCCGAAAAGGGTTACGTAACTATTGAAGCTAAGGCTGTAATCCTTGCTATGGGTTGTAGAGAGAGAACTGCTGGATCAATTATGATGCCAGGATACAGACCTGCAGGAGTCTTTACTGCTGGTACTGCACAGCGTTACATTAATATGGAAGGTTATATGGTCGGCAAAAGGGTTGTAATTCTAGGCTCTGGTGATATCGGTCTTATCATGGCTAGAAGGATGACCTTAGAGGGGGCAAAGGTTCTTGCTGTTGCAGAGCTTATGCCTTATTCAGGTGGACTTAATAGAAATATAGTTCAGTGCTTAGAGGACTTTGATATTCCTTTATATCTAAGCCATACTGTAACAAATGTATTTGGTGAGGACAGACTTACAGGAGTTGAAATATCAAAGGTAGACGAAAATAGAAATCCTATCAAGGGTAGCGAAATTGTTTATGACTGCGATACCTTGCTTTTATCTGTTGGACTCATTCCAGAAAACGAAGTGTCCAAGACAGCAGGAGTTGAGATTGATAGAAGAACAAGCGGACCTTTTGTAAGCGAGATTATGGAGACTTCCGTTGAAGGTGTCTTTGCTTGCGGTAACGTTGTTCACGTTCACGACTTAGTAGACTTTGTAAGTCAAGAGAGTGAAAGAGCAGGACGTGGCGCAGCCCTTTATATTAAAGGTGAAGTTAAAAGAGATAAGGAAAGTCTTGCAAGTAGAAACGGAGATGGCATTTCCTACATAGTTCCACAGAAGATAAATATTTCTAATCTAAATGATAAGCTAGATTTGTTTTTCAGAGTTAGGCAGGTTTATCATAATGTTAGTTTGGAGATTTCGCTTAATGGTGAGCTTATAAAGACAGTTAAAAAGTCGCATCTTGCACCTGGTGAAATGGAACATTTAGTTCTTAAAGCTAGGGATATAATCAAGTTAAAGGCTGGAGAGCTTGTAATATCTGTAAAGGAGGCTAGTAATGATTGACAAGGAATTAATTTGTATAGTTTGCCCAGTAGGATGTCATATTAGGGTTAGGGGTTTAGATAATGAACATTTAGGAGTGAGTGGAAATAAATGCCCTAGAGGTGAAAAATACGGTATAAAAGAACTTACTGACCCAAGACGTGTGCTACCAACTACAGTTAGCATAAGGAATGCTAGTTTTGCTAGACTTCCTGTAAAAAGCAGCGAGCCGCTTCCAAAAAATCTTCTTATGGCTGCGATGGAAGAGATTAAGAAAGTAAGAGTAGAGGCACCTGTTAATACTGGTGATGTGATTATAAGTGATATACTTAGTACGGGTATAGACATAGTTGCCACTAGGGATATGGATAGGATATAGAATGTATAAAAAAATAAAAGATTATTATGATTATATTTTTCCTAAAAATATAAAACAATTAGAATTTATTGAGAGCATAAGAGCTCTTGCAGAAGATGAACTAGTCTTAGATGTGGGTTCAGCTACTGGTAATTTAAGTGAGCTAATTTCTACTAAGGCTAGAGTTATAGGTATAGATTTAGATGAGGGACTTTTAGAAAAAGCAAGGACTAAGAGCGATATAGATTTTAGACTGATGAATATGCTTGATATTGATAAGTTAGAAAACAACTATGACAGAGTGGTATCTTTTGGGAACACCCTAGTTCATCTAAAAAATGAGACAGAGGTAAGAGAGTTTTTTAAAAAAGTATATTCTAAGTTAAAGGTTGATGGCTTGTTTATAGTTCAAATTCTCAATTATGAGAAGATACTAGATGAAAAGGTTACAAGCCTGCCGCTTATCGACAATGAATATATAAGATTTGAAAGAAGATACGACTTATCAGAAGAAAGGGTGAGGTTTTACACCAAACTTTTTATCAAAGAAGATGGAAGTATCTTAAAGGGAGAAATTGATTTATATCCTTTGAAAAGAAAAGATATAAAAAGTCTATTAGGTGAAACAGGCTTTAAGGAAATAGAATTTTACTCAAGCCTAGATGGAGATCAGGGTAGCTCCTTACCTTTAATATTTAAGTGTAAGAAGTGAGAAGGATAGATAATTGAAATCCGATGTGCTGGGCAGTATAGCGAAAGATAATCGTTTTAGAAAGACTATAGATAGAATCTACATCGGATTTCCACGTGGCAATAGCCATATAGTAACGCAAATTTTCTAAGACACTGAAATCCGATATTATTCACTCACAAGTATAAGTATCTCGAGAAATATACTAGTAACTGTCGGGAATATCGGATTTCGTGTTTCGCAAGAACTCTTGCTACCTAATTTTCTATATACGATTTGAAATTTAATTAAATATATTTAAACAAAAGATAGCAACGGTTTGGGGGAACCGTTGCTTCTTAAAATAAAAGTTATTTTTTAATGGAGGTTATAAATAATAAATTATTTATAATTGATAATTACT
>PDWI01005806.1_pt1 | contig 15767 bp, 12 predicted proteins | sample 1430891 | NCBI WGS metagenome assembly PDWI01 (sample SAMN01162508, study PRJNA174530) | Oral metagenome, whole genome shotgun sequencing project. | biome: Marine environment; feature: Marine mammal; material: Swab sample of the gingival sulcus; isolation source: swab sample of gingival sulcus...
GGAAATGCAGGAAAAATTATTGCTCGTATTTATGAAGAAGGTTTTAAAATTGTTGGTATCAAGAAACTTTACATGAGCGAGAAGGAAGCTGAAGGCTTTTATTATGTCCACAAGGAAAGACCATTTTTTGGTGAGTTGACCGAGTTTATGTCCAGCGGTCCCTGCATTGTTATGGCTCTTGAGGCAGAAGGAGCAATCAAAAAATGGCGTGATCTGATGGGAGCGACCAATCCTGCCGAGGCAGCCGAGGGAACTCTCCGCAAGGAGTTTGGTTCTTCTGTTGGAGAGAATGCAACGCACGGCTCTGATGCTCCTGAAACAGCAGCCTTTGAACTTGGTTATTTTTTCTCCGGGCTTGAATTGCTTTAATATCCAGGCAAAATCTCATCATGAGAGGGTTTTTCGGCTATTTCGGAAAACCCTTTTCTTTTTCTCAAAATTTTTCTTAAAAAATTCATTTTTTCCATCTAGAATATTCTTATAGCCTTACCGCAATTTTTAAACCAGCTTATTGATTGACAAGGATGTTATTTAATATTTTTGTAAACAATATCAGAAAGCACCAACAATTATTTTTACTCGTTATTATTGCCTGTTTTGTCCCTTGTTCTTTATCGGCAGAATCCGGGTTCATTGTACTTGGACAATCTGCTGCCTTGAGTGGTAGTTCGGCAAATCTTGGTCTTGCTATGCGTAACGGTCTCCTGGCTGCCTTGGGGGAGATAAACAGCAAGGGCGGCATAAAAGGACATGACCTTGTCTTAGCGAGCAAGGATGATGGTTATGAGCCCTACAGGACGATAAGAAATGTTAATGAGCTTATTGAGGTAGATGATGTTTTTATGCTGATAGGCAATGTCGGAACTCCTACAACAGAGGCTATTCTGCCTGTGTTGAAAGCTAAATCAATGTTTTTATTCTCTCCCTATACGGGGGCATCATCCCTGCGTACGGTTGACAATACCTCTCTGATTCATACCCGTGCAAGTTATGCGGCGGAGCTGGAAAAGATTGTTGATTATCTTGTAGATGAAAAAAACATTCGCAGAATAGCATGTTTTTACCAAAATGATAGTTATGGCCTGAGAAATCTTTCTTCACTTGAATCTATACTTGAAAAAAGAGACCTGAAGCTTGTTGCAAAAGGTTTTTACGAAAGAAATACTGTTGCAGTTTTAGGCGCATTGAATCGGATTCACAAGAATGAACCTGAAGCTGTTATAATGATAGGGTCTTATCTTGCCTGTGCCGAATTCATAAAATTAAGTAAAATCCAAAAGAAGGGAAACCTTATCTATTGTAATATCTCTTTTGTTGGTTCTTCTGAACTGAAGAGAATTCTTGGTGACTTTGGTGGGCAGGTGGTAGTTTCACAAGTTGTACCGTACCTCTGGAATGATAAAAGTCTTCTTGCCAGAAATTATCTGAGTGCATTACAGAAACTGGACAGTGATTTGGAGCCAGGTTTTGTCTCTTTTGAAGGATATATTGCCGGAAGATTATTTGCCGCTGTCGCATCCCAGGTTGAAGGGGAATTGAGCCGGGAAAGGTTTTATCAAACAATCCAGGATAAAAAATATTTCGAAATTGATGGAACTGTTTATGATCTGTTAAGCCAGGCTGATGATAGCCGGAAAGTTGTTTATTTGACCACAATTTATCCTGAATTTGATAAGGTGAATAAATGACTTGTAAAGATTTCACTTATTTCCTTTCAGGTAAAAGATCATTGTCTGCTGCGCCATTTCGGGCAAGCGGTATTGTTGTCGCTCTTCTTATCTCTGTCATTGGTACTTATTGGGGGTATGATGAGTATACCAGGTATCATGATAATCTTGAGCATATCAAAGCCCAGTATCTGGAGAAAAGCAGGAAGCGTTTACAGGATGAAATCAGTAATATAAAGGCTTTAATAAAATATCGTGAACAACAGGTTGGTGAAGAGATTGAAAGAGAGCTTCAGAATTATGTTCACTCCGCCTATACGGTAGCAGCTCATCTTTACAGTCTTTATGAGGATAAATTTGATGAAGAGGTGCTGAAGAAAACGATTATAGAAACCCTCAGACCTATACGCTGGAACATGGGCAAGGGGTACTATTATGTTGGAGATATGAATAAGGATAGTTTTGTTCTGGATGCAGCTTCTCCAGAGAAAGAAGGGCTGCATGTTGGGCAGAACTCTCCTGGCTACCATGATTTCGAGGCCTTTAAGGAAATAGCGTATTCCAGAGAGGCTGGTTTTTATCGTTATCTCATGACAAAACCTGAATCGAATAATACGCTATATCCAAAACTTGGTTTTATCAAACACTTCAAACCATACAACTGGTTTTTGGGGACCGGAGTATATCTTGATGAAATGACAGCGCGTACTCAGAGAGCTGTCATTGAGCGGATGGAGGAAATTCGTTTTGCTGATAATGGTTATTTTATTTGCCTGAATCGGGCAGGGCAGACCATAGCAGATTTTGATCCTTTGAGAAGGGGCAGAAGTATGGACAGCTTACTTGAGAGCAATGGTTGTTCATACGGTCAGCAGCTATTCAAAATTGCTACCAGTGATATAAAAAGCGGATTTTATACCTATGAGCTTCCTGATAATCAAAATGGCTCTGTACTTCGCCTTGCTTATGTCTGTTATTATGAACCCTGGCAGTGGATTGTTATTGCCTCTGTTGAACTTACCGAAATGCAACAGGCAATAGGCCTTGAGGCTCATCGATATAAGGACAGTATTGCAAAAAAAGCTACTCTTTATCTCCTGCTCGTCATATTTACCATTGGCATTATTTTTCTTATCGCTTTACTCCATGCCAATAAAATCAAGGATGGTGTCTCTCTCTTTAGTGATTTTTTTCGGGATTCAGCTGAGAAGAAAATATATTTACCTCAAAAAACAATTATTTATGAAGAATTTGAACTTTTGAGCCATTATGCCAACCGGATGGTTGAAGAGCTTAAGGCAAAAGAAAAAATTATTCAAAGTAATGAACGTCGTTTGGACACTCTTCTCGATCTTGCCAAAATGTCAGGTGAGAATATTACCCGACTTGCCTGTTTTGCCCTGAAGAGCTTATGTGAGATAACTTCCAGTGAATTGGCTTATATCTGCCTCTACAATGAAAAATCTGATAAAATAGATTTTCTTGTGACCAGTGAATCTTTACATGGCGCAGAGCTGCCAGAATCTATAGATATTTCTGCAGACTCCCTGCCAGCCAAATGTTTTCGGGCAGGAAGGGAAGTTGTTGATAATTCTTCAAAACCTGATATGTCCACCGGTGTTTATCCGGCTGAGGTATCTCTGAAAAGATGTCTGGATGTTCCATTCCTTGATGATAACAAAATAATACTGATCGCCGGGGTGTGTAATAAGGATGATAATTATACAGAACAGGATGTCAGCCAGATTTACCTGCTTCTTGAAGGGGTTTGGCATATTTTGTTGAAAGCACAGGCAGACCGTGAGATGAACGATCTGAGAAAAATGCTTAAAACTGTTTATGATTCAATGCCGTCTGCTCTTATCGTTGTTGATAATGAATATAATATTATTTTGTCCAATAATGTTGCCCGGAAACTTATGGAGCAGAGTATAGGGCATCGGGACAGCAGTTCATTGTTTACGAATTTTCCCAGGTTTGAAGCGTTTCGAAATATGATTGACGAAGTGATAAACAGCGGAAATTATCTGGAGAAGAGAAATGTGCCCTATGATTTGGATGGTCAGACCCTTTATGAAACAATAACTGTTTATCCCCTTGAATCCTCCGGTATGTGTGGGGCTGTAATTCGCCTGGATGATGTTACAAACAGGTTGAGGGTTGAAAACCTGCTTGTACAGTCAGAGAAAATGTTGTCTGTAGGGGGGCTGGCTGCTGGAATGGCCCATGAGATAAATAAACCTCTGGCGGGTATTACGCAGAATATACAAATGGTTAAAGATAGATTTTCCCGTGAATTTACTAAAAATCACCGTCTTGCCGAAGATTGTAATATTACTATTGAAAATATGAGAAAGTATCTGGAGCAACGTGAGATTAATACGTTGTTCAGAGAAATTGAGGATTATTCGGCAAGGGCTGTAACATTGGTGATGGATATGCTTGCCTTTACCAGGAAAGGCAATGTGCGCTATAGCTTTGAAGATATTTGTCAGATTACCGAGTCGGCTCTTGGCTTAATTCTCGGAGATTATACTGTAAATAAGAATCTGGATGTGAGTAAAATCCGTATTGTTAAAGACTATGCCGCAGACTTGCCGTTGATACCCTGTGATAAAAATAATATTCAGCAGGCTGTCTTTGGGCTGCTGGCAAATAGCATTGATGCTCTTGATTCCCGAATTTGTGAGAATCGTTCACCACAAATCAGTATCAGAATATTCAAGGCTGATAAGTGGATGGTTATTCACATTGAAGACAATGGCCGGGGAATGGATGAGGAATCGATAAAGCGGGTTTTTGAGCCTTTTTACACAACAAAATCGAAGGATTTTACTGCTGGCCTTGGTCTGTCTATTTCTTATTTTATTGTGAATGAACAGCATTCAGGTAATTTAAGTGTTGAATCAAGTCTTGGCGAAGGAACACGTTTTAGCATAAGATTACCCTTGGAACGTCAGGATGAATAAAGATTAAGGATAATGGTTAGTTCTCTTTTGAGATCACCTGACAGCCCAGCTCTCCTTCTTTTACCAGAATATGGAGAGTATCTTTGATTTGAACCTGCTGCGGACTGGTAATAACAGTTCTTTTTTTGCCAGTTTTTTTATAAGCCACTGCATAACCACGGGAAAGAGTAGCAAGGGGACTGACCGAATTGAGCAGTGAAGCTTGCCTGGCAAGGCTTTTCGTTTTGCTTTCAACTATGTACTCAAGCCGGTTTATAAGTTTCTCATGTAAATAATCAAGTTTTTGTTTTTGCATTTCTATCCGGTGTAATGGCGCCTGCTCTTTTAGTCTGGCAGCTATCTGGTTGGTATGTTGAACCTTGTTTACCAGGTAATTGTTTATGCTGGCAACAAGGTAGGATTCGGACAGTTGCAGGCGGAAAGAGTTTTTGTCAAGCAGGTGAACAATTCGGGTGAGTGATTTTTTGTAACCATGCAACCTTGCTTGATTGCTGACAAGTTTATTTTCAATGATTCTTATGAGATTTTTTAATTGATTGTTTATCTCAGTTTTTAATTCATTTCGATTGGTAATTAACAGCTCGGCAGCCCCTGTTGGTGTTGCAACCCGATAATCTGCACAGAAATCAGCAATTGTGAAGTCTGTTTCGTGACCTATTCCGGTGACGATCGGTATTGCTGAGTTGTATATTGCTTCGGCAACAATTTCTTCATTGTAAGGCCAAAGATCTTCAATAGAGCCACCTCCACGACAGAGGACAATAACATCTGGCTTGAGCTTTGAATTGGCAGTTCCAATAGCCTTGACAATTTCCCCTGCAGCACGCTCACCCTGAACTGCGGTTGGCAGTATTTGAATATGATTGTTACCGCTTCTTTCCCTATATATTTTCAGGAAATCCTGAAGAGCAGCGCCGGTAGCAGAGGTAATCAGGCAAATTGATCCTGGAAAATATGGTATTGTCTTTTTTCTGTCCTGATTGAATAAACCTCTTTCTTCAAGATCTTTTTTTAGTTGGTCAAATTTTACTCGGAGTTCTCCGTGCCCAAGTTCTTCAACGCTGTCAACAAGTATCTGATAATCTCCTCTTGGTTCATAGACAGTGATGCGTCCATGACAAACGACTTCTTTTCCTTCCTGAAGAGGTGTCAACAAAAATCTTTTCTGGTTTTTAAAGAGCACTCCGCGTATTTGTGCATCGTTATCCTTCAAGGTGAAATAACTGTGCCCGGAATAGGGTGTCTTCAGATTGGAAATTTCTCCCTTGACAGAGATGAACCGGAAATGACCTTCTAAGAGATTTTTTATGGAAGAGGTTAACTCGTAAACCGAGATAATTTTTTTTCTGGTCTTGAACATAATTAATAAATTGTGCAGTTCTTCTACTGTTTACGCGTAGACAGGTTATCTACGATGGATTATATTGCCTCGCAATGTTATAAAATAGATAGTTTTCTGGCAATATAATTATATTTTAGAATAATCGATGTACCGGGGTTGATATAATCGATGCGATATTAATTTATGGAGATGTTTTATGTCACAGCAAAGCGTGTTTGAAAAAAAATATGTAGAAAAAGATAAAATGAGCGATGTTGAAGGTGTCCTGGAACAGTTTAACCTTCCACCTAATGTCATCAGCTTTATACGAAAGAATGTCAGAGCGATACAGATAGCTATTGCTGTTGTTGTCATCACAACGGTAGCTGTTGTTCTTTATAAGTCATACCTGGAAAAGAAAATTTCTGACTCATCCAATGCCTTGACGCTTGCACTTGAGCAGCCAGCAGAGGCAAGGATTACCGCGCTTAAGAATGTGGTTAATGATTTTTCAGGTACAGACGCTGCCATGTGGGCAACAGTAGAACTGGGTCATCAGTTCATGAAAGACGGGAAATTTGATGAAGCTGAAAGAGAATACGCCAAAATAGCAAAGGACACAGATTTTGATGATCCAGCTCATCCATTGGCTCTTTTAGGTCAGGGACAGGCTTACGAAGGACTTGAGCGTTATGATGAGGCAGGTAAGGTTTATAGTGAATTGAAGGATATTAAAGGATATCGGGATATTGCCTATATAAACCTTGCCAGAACCCTTGAGGCAAAGGGGGATGTCGATGCTGCTATCATCACCTACAATGAGTATTTATTGACTCTGGAAGGCGCAAAACCCCAGGCCAGGAAATATATTGAAGGTAAAATAGTGAGACTGCAAACCAAAAAATAAGAATTATCTAAAAGTTGCAGGTTATGTTTTATCAGATGTTAAAGGCAAAGTTGCACAGAGCTGTCGTTACCAGTGCTGATCTTGGCTATGAAGGAAGCCTTGGTATAGATACAAGGCTTTTAAAAGAATCCGGTATTTATCCTAATGAGCGTGTGTTTGTCTATAATGTGAATAACGGTGAACGCTTTGAGACCTATGCCATAGAAGCAGAAGCTGGTTCGGGGATAATCCAGCTTAATGGCGCGGCCGCTCGAAAAGGAATGGTTGGCGATTGTATTATTATTGTGGCTTATTGTTTCTGTGATGATAAGGAAGTAGAAAATCATATCCCAAAACTGGTTCTGTTAAATTCCGACAATACTATTAAGGATGTGATCGGATAAGAAAAGAGTGTTGCAAGTATAAGGAGAAAATAATGCCCGGTTTTGAACTGTTTGGTAAAGAGGAAAAAGAGCAGGTAAATCAAGTGCTTGATACCGGCGTGCTTTTTCGTTATGAGTTTCATGAGCAACGCAAGGGCGTTTATAAGGTGAAGGAGTTTGAAGAAAAGTTTTCAGGTTATGCGGGCTGTGGCTGGGGACAGGCTGTAACTTCTGGAACAACTGCCTTAAAGGTTGCATTGACTGCACTTGGCGTTGGACCAGGTGACGAGGTTATCACTCAGGGCTTTACCTTTGTCGCGACCTGGGAGGCTATTCTGGAAACAGGGGCAACGCCTGTTTTTACCGAGGTGGATACAACGCTGAATATGGATCCTGCTGATCTTGAGAAAAAGATTACTGACAAGACCAAATGTATTATTCCTGTTCATATGTTGGGAGCACCTGCCAAAATTGAAGAAATCGTAAAGATTGCAGAACAAAGGAATATTCCTGTACTTGAAGACTGCGCCCAGGCTCCAGGTTGTCGGATAAATGGCAAGCATGTCGGATCGTTTGGTAAATGCGGAACTTTTTCCTTTGATTCCGTGAAAACAATTACCACCGGTGAAGGCGGCATGATTATTACAAATGATGAAGATTTGTGGCGAATCATGTCTGAGTATCATGACCATGGTCACGATCACGCAGCCAATCCAGGCGGTAGAGGTGGAGAAGGTCGCAGGTTTGTTGGTTTTAATTATCGTATGATGGAAGTTCAGGGTGCTATTGGCCTCGCCCAGTTGGAAAAGCTTGATTATATCGTCAGCCAGCATCAGAAACATAAGGCAATGCTCAAGGAGGCAGCTGCTGTCATACCTGGAGTGAGTTTTAGATCCATTCTCGATGAGAAGGGTGACTCAGCCTCATTTTTCAGCTTTTTTCTTCAGGATAAGGAACATTGCAGGCGTGTAAATGAGGTGTTACGGGCTGAAGGCTGTGGGGCAATTAACTGGGCGGAGAATACCTGGCATTTTTATCCCAGGTGGGAACATTTGCTTGGCGGCAAGACATGTTCCACCTCAGGCTATCCTTTTTTAGGGTGCCAGGGAAGAAAACGTTTTGTCTATGATGCTGAGCTTCTTCCTGTTTCTGTCGAATTGCTTTCAAAAAGTCTTACCTTTCAGATTCCAGCCAAAACAGACCAGCAGCGATTAGATGAAATTTGCCGCGCTTTGAGAAAAGCAGCTACAGTTTAACAAACCAGTTTTCTTGAAAATTATAAACCGCATGGCATTGGCTAGCGTTCAGAATTCTGTGCGGTTTTTTATATTTGAATGAAAGAAATGCAGAAAAAATATCACTTCAGTCTGGAATTGCCTGAGTGGGCTATAGCAAGGCAAGAGAATCTGCCAGCCTGTATTGAAGATGTTGAAGAAAGAATGCGTCTTGTTATTGAGTTTTCCCGGGAAAATTTTAAACGGGATACAGGAGGGCCTTTTGCCGCTGGAGTTTTCGAAAAACATAGTGGAAAACGTATTGTTATTGGTGTTAATCGGGTGATGCCCCAGAACTGCTCTTCCGCTCATGCGGAGGTTATGGCGATCAGCCTTGCCCAGCAGATGCTTGGTACTTTTGATCTGGGAGATAAAAGATTGCCGGATTACGAATTGGTGGTGAACTGGAGACCCTGTATTATGTGCATGGGCGCCCTGATCTGGTCTGGAATAAAACATTTAACCATAGCCGGTAGTGGTCCGGAACTGGAAAAGATAACTGGTTTTGATGAGGGGCCTGTTTCAGAGACATGGGAAGATCAACTGAAGGAACGATCTGTTTCTGTTGTCAACAATGTGCTTACCGCAGAGGCAATTGCTGTTTTTCAGGAATTTAATCAGAGTAGCAAATATGTTTATAATGCCAGCAGATAAAAAAGGCGTTTGTTGAATCATTATCAACAACCGCCTTGAGATTGGTCTTATAAATCCTCTTATGCAAGAGCAGGGGCTATCGTGTTGGGCTCAAGAAAAGGCATCAGGAAACCTTCAGCTGTTGCCAGGGTCGAATCAACAGCACGACCAAGAATTGTAGAATCGTTATTGGTACTCAGCTCGTAACATTCCCAGCAGTTTACTGAACGGGCAATTTGATGCATAAAGGCGCAATGTTCAGTGTGTCCGCTTTTGTATGCCTTGACATGACCAAGCACCGTACAACCAAGAAGTGCAAGATCCCCAACAATATCAAGTACCTTGTGACGGATAAATTCATCCTCATATCTCAGACCATCTTCGTTGAGGACTGAGGTGCGGTTCCAGTGAATTGCTATTACATTTTCAAGGGAGCCGCCAAGAGCCAGACCGTTTGCCCAGAGTTCTTCAACCTGCTCAACATAGCCGAATGTTCTGGCTGTTGCGATTTCGTTATTAAATTTTGTTGAATCAATATCCAGAGAAAAACGCTGGGTAGAAATCAGGGAGTCATCAAAGGCTATTTCAGCAGTAACCTTGAAACCATCGTAAGGAAGAATCTCAATAACCTTATCACCGCTCTGGTAGCGAATAGGTTTGTTTATTTTGAGAACTCTTTTGTAGCCATTCTGCTTTTTTTTGCCAGATGATTTTAACAATTTAATAAATGGACCGGCACTGCCATCCATAATGGGCACTTCATGGGAGTCTATTTCTATATCGGCATTATCTATACCGTAGGCGTGGAGAGCAGCAAGTAGATGTTCGGTGGTGGATATGACAACACCCTCTTCACCAATTGTCGTTGCCAGACGGGTGTCGACAATCTTGTTCATGTGCGCCTTGATAGGGCGGCATGGTGTCATATCGGTTCTGAAGAATCTGATACCGCTGTTTACAGAAGCCGGTTTGATACAAAGATTTACAGTTCTGCCTGTGTGGAGACCAACCCCGCAACAACTGACTGCTTTTTTGAGAGTGTACTGGTTTGCGTTTACTGATAAATTCATATTTTCCACTGAGTTAAATAAATCGTTTAACCCTTTTAAGCAAAAAATATACCAGAATGTCCAATACTGCTTTTTGTTGTTATCTGTCTGATATTGTGTCGTTAATTTATTTGCTTTACTGTCCTTTTCTGGCCATGCACTGTGTGTAAAAAGGTACAGGTGAGGGAAAAAACACATAAGAGCTTAAATTTTTAAGTACTTTTAACAATTTTTTGAAGCAGGAGCCGGTCAAGCTCAGGGGATGATTTAATATTCAATCTGGCTGACAGTAACGGCAGTGTAAATTGAGAGGGCTGGAGTTTGACAATATCCTTATCTGTCGTAATAAGGGCTTTAAGTTGCTTGGCTTTTGCCATATGACAAAGAGTTTGAACATCTTTTTTACTGTAATGATGATGGTCTTTGAATGTTTTAAAAAACGTGACAGAAAAACCCATTTTTTCAAGATCTTCTTGAAATCGTTGCGGGTTTGCTATGCCACAAAAGCAACCTGTCTTTTGGGGTAGATCCTTGGGATTTACAAGCTTGTCACCATGGAGATGAAATGTGATTGTATCCTTTTCTTGCAAAAAAAGAGGTTTGTCTGGGAATTCATTGTTTAGATATTGTTCGATTAATGAACTGCTGCCTTTTATAGTATTGTTTGAACTGCCGGTGATTATGAATATGTCTGCTCTTTTGAGTGCCGACTTTGGTTCTCTGAGATCTCCTCCTGGAAAAACTTTATCGACTCCGAAGCCTGTTTGTTTGTCGAAAAGAACAATATCAAGATCTCTTGCGACCCGTAAGTGTTGAAAACCATCGTCAAGAATAAGTACGTTACAATCCAGATTCTTGATGGCGTATTCAGAGGTTATATATCTTTTTTTACCGCTGATGACAGGAATGCCCGGCAACATTTTTGCCAGCATATAAGGCTCATCACCGGCAATATCTGCTGTAAGATGAACAGTCTTGCTGTCGGCGACTACATTGATTGTCTTTTTTGCTTTGCTGTTGTAGCCCCTGCTGATGATACAGGGTCTATAGCCGTTCTGCTGTAACAGTTTTGCTATATAGCAAACTGTTGGAGTCTTTCCCGTGCCGCCCATCGTCAGGTTTCCTACAGAAACGACGGGGACTTCAGGGCGATATTGTTTCCTCTGACCGAGGCAGTACATTGCTTCCCTTCGCTTCATAATAAATTTGTAAAGCGGACTAAATGGTGTGCCCAGGGTGAATAACAAATTTTTCCGAAACATAAACAGTAGTTGAGTTTACCTGTAAAGTAAGGTACTAAGATAAGACCGTTTTGTTTTTAACATTTTGTTTTATGAAAAAAAACATAAAGTTTATTAGCATGAAAGCGTAATATTTGCTTGATTATTTGTTTGTGTCAAGAAAAGATTAATAATCGAGTGTGTTGCAATAAGGAAAATCTTTACCTGGAGGAACGAAATGAAGTTGAATGTAGGTGGAAAAATATTGGCTGCGGCAGCAGGTATGTTGATTGCTCTGTCCGCTCCGGCAGCAGGTTTTAGTGCTGATACCATTAAATTTGGTGTTGCAGGTGCCCATAGTGGAGATCTTGCTTCCTACGGTTTACCAACTGCTAATGCAGCAAAGTTGGTAATTGACCAGGTCAATGCTGCCGGTGGTCTTAATGGCAAGCAGGTTGAGCTGCTGATAGAAGATGATGTCTGTAAACCAGAATTTGCCACAAATACAGCAACCAAACTTGTTTCTGATGGTGTCGTAGCTGTTCTTGGTCATACTTGTTCTGGTGCCACCAAAGCGGCATTGCCAATTTATAAGGATGCTGGTGTACTGGTTATTTCTCCTTCCGCTACTGCGGATGATTTGACCCTCAGCGGCGAGTATCCAAACTTTTTCAGAACCATTGCTTATGATAGCGCACAATCCCAGCTTGATGTACAATTTGCCCTTGAAAAGCTTGGATACAAAAAATTTGTAGTCCTCCATGACAAAGGGGATTATGGTAAGGGTTTTGCCGAGCTTGTAAGAAAAGGTATTGAAGAGTCTGGTAAGGCTGAGGTCGTTTTGTTTGAGGGTGTAGATCCCAAGGCTGTTGACTACTCTGCCATTGTACAAAAAATTAAGCGCAGCAAGGCTGAAGCTGTTATTTTTGGAGGCTATCATCCAGCAGCATCCAAGATTATTGGGCAAATGAAGAAAAAGCGTATCAAGGCTGACTTTGTGGGAGCCGATGGTGTTAAAGACGAAACCTTTATCAAGGTTGCTGGTAAAGCCGCCGAGGGTATTTACGCCTCAGGGCCGAAAGATATCAGTCACAATCCTATGACCATTGAAGCCAAGGCAAAGCATAAGGAAGTATTTGGCACAGATGCAGGTGCCTTCTTTGAGAATGCCTATTCTGCGGCACTTGTGATGATGAACGCCATTGAGAAGGCTGATTCCACAGATATGGCAGCAGTCAAAAAAGCCCTGCAGACAGAGAAAGTAGATACACCAATCGGCAACATCTATTTCAATGAGCAAGGTGATGCCGTGGGCGCAGGATTTTCCATATATCAAGTGCGGAATGGTGAATTTGTAGAACTTAAGTAGTAATTTATACGAAGTATATATTGAGCATACCTGAGAAGGAGGATTTCTATCCTTTTCAGGTTGTTTTTTGTGGTAATCCGATGGATATAGAATATTTTGTTGAACTTTTCTTTAGTGGGCTGACCAGAGGCTCTATCTATGCTTTGATTGCTCTTGGCTATACTATGGTCTACGGCATTATAGGTCTGATTAATTTTGCTCATGGTGAAATTTATATGATCGGGGCCTTTACAGCCTTTATAGTTGCCTCTGTACTTTCAATTTATGGCTTTCCACTACTCGCCATTGTTGTCCTTGCCGGTGTTGCTGCGGCGGTCTGGTCGGCTTCTTACGGTTATACAATTGAAAAAATTGCCTATAAACCCTTGAGAAGTGCACCTCGGCTTTCGCCCCTGATCAGTGCTATTGGTATGTCTATCTTTTTGCAGAACTATGTTCTTTTGGCGCAAACCTCAGATTTTATTGCCTTTCCCGAGCTTGTTCCCGAGTTTGCCTTTATGGATCCGGTTGCTCATATAATTGGTACTACGGATTTTGTCATTCTTGTCACTACTGCCGTTGTAATGGTAATTCTTACCTATATCATTAAATTCACCAAGGTTGGTAAGGCGATGCGGGCAACAGCCCAGGATAAGACCATGGCAACACTTGTTGGCATTAATGTAAACCGTATTATCTCAGCGACTTTTATTATAGGTTCTGCCCTTGCTGCCATTGGCGGTTTGCTGATTGCATCCCATATTGGTCAGATAAATTTTTATATTGGCTTTATTGCGGGTATCAAGGCTTTTACTGCGGCTGTGCTCGGTGGAATTGGTTCAATTCCTGGAGCTGTGCTTGGGTCTTTTGTCTTGGGACTCACTGAAAGTTTTGCAACCGGTTATGTCTCCAGTGATTACGAGGATGTGTTTGCCTTTTCCTTGCTGGTTTTGATCCTGTTGTTCAAGCCTTCAGGGTTGCTTGGTAAGGCTGAAAACGAAAAAGTTTAGACTTTTCAATATCTTAATAAAATTAATTGAGAAAGTAAAATTCAGAAGATATGAATTTATTTCAGGATATAAAAAGATCGTTTCTGATTTCTCTCTGGTTTGTTTTTCTTACCTTTCCGTTAATGGTAATTAAGGTAAACCCTTTTGAAGAAACAATTATTTACCGCTGGCATAATGCAGTTTATGTTGCAATTGGAGCCTTTGTCATATCCTTTTTGCTAAAACTTATTAAGGATATCAAGGAAAAAAAAGAGGAGGATCATGCCCGGAAGGGAACAGTCCCCGAGAAAACGGAATCTGTTTCTCCTATCCATAAAATTTTGGCTGATCCCCTAAAGAGGAATATTTTTTGTGGTGCCATACTTGTTGTGGCTCTGGTCTTCCCTTTCGTCTTTTCACCATATCAGGTCAATATTATGACCACAGCCCTGATGTATGTGGTTCTTGGGCTTGGTTTAAATATTGTGGTGGGTATGGCTGGGCTTCTGGATCTTGGTTTTGTTGCTTTTTACGCTGTTGGAGCCTATTCCTACGCACTTTTAAATACCCATTTTGGTCTTGGGTTCTGGACAGTTCTGCCGATTGGCGGTGCTCTTGCTGCTATTTGCGGTATTATTCTTGGTTTCCCTGTGCTGCGCCTGCGTGGTGATTATTTAGCCATTGTAACCCTTGGTTTTGGTGAAATCATCAGACTGGTACTTGAAAACTGGAATGAATTTTCTAATGGTCCTGCTGGTATTTCCAATATACAAAGGCCATCTTTTTTTGGCATGGAGATGTCACTTGATGTAGCGATTAACTATGTCTATTTTCTGATGGTTCTTTTTGTTATTGTTACAATCTTTGTTGTGAACAGATTACAGGATTCCCGTCTTGGGCGGGCATGGATGGCACTGCGCGAAGATGAAATTGCTTGCCAGGCAATGGGTATTGATAAACGTAGAACCAAGCTCGTTGCATTTTTTCTGGGAGCTTTTTGGGCCGGCATTGTCGGGGTCATGTTTGCAGCAAAAACAACCTTTATAAATCCCGCGAGTTTCACCTTTCTTGAGTCGGCAATTATCCTTGCTATTGTGGTTCTTGGAGGTATGGGTTCAATTGTCGGAGTTATACTTGGTGCTCTTATCCTGACTCTCATGCCAGAATATCTCAGAGCTTTATCTGAATACCGGATGCTTGCCTTTGGTGGAGTTATGGTTTTAATGATGGTTTTTAGACCTCAGGGACTGATCGGTACAATGCGAAGGAAATATAACATACCTGCATTGGTGAATAGGGAAACAGGGGAAAACGGATAGAATAATGGGTGATCTAATTTTAAGAGTTTCTGATCTCACCATGGATTTTGGTGGTATTCGAGCACTGGATAAATTAAACATTGATGTTTATTCAGGTGAGATTGCAGCCTTGATTGGTCCAAATGGTGCCGGTAAAACAACATTTTTCAACTGTGTGACCGGGATATATCTGCCTACAGGTGGAAAAGTGCTTCTTTCCCAGCCGGGTAAGGATGAACCCAAATTGCTCAACGGACTAAAACCGAACAAAGTTACCGAGCAGGGACTTGCCAGAACATTTCAGAATATCAGGCTTTTTTCCAAAATGACTGTTCTTGAAAATGTTATGATTGGCAGACATTGCAGAACAAAGGCATTTATTCTTGGAGCTGTATTTCGCAACCGGAAAACTCGTCAGGAGGAGAAGGAAATTGTCGAGAGAAGTTATAGTCTTCTTGAAAAGGTTGGGCTTGCCAATGTTGCGGACGAATTTGCCATGAATCTTTCGTACGGTGCCCAAAGAAGACTGGAGATAGCAAGGGCTTTGGCAACGGATCCACAGCTCCTGCTTCTTGATGAACCCGCAGCAGGTATGAATCCGCAGGAAACCCTGGAACTGAATGCTTTGATCCTGGAAATATCCAATGATGGACAGGCAATCTTGCTCATAGAACATGATATGAAGCTTGTTATGGCTCTTTCCGATAGAATTTTTGTTATGGATTATGGT
>PDWI01005807.1_pt1 | contig 15767 bp, 17 predicted proteins | sample 1430891 | NCBI WGS metagenome assembly PDWI01 (sample SAMN01162508, study PRJNA174530) | Oral metagenome, whole genome shotgun sequencing project. | biome: Marine environment; feature: Marine mammal; material: Swab sample of the gingival sulcus; isolation source: swab sample of gingival sulcus...
GGAACATACTTTTCATTGGTAAGTGGATCTCTATAACTTAAATCTTTATCAGAATGCTCCGAATGCTTTGTTAAATCATAATCTGTTCTACTCGCTATTCCCCAAAGTTCTCCCCAACCAAATGGGAATAAAAATTCAATGTCACTAGTTGCCGATGAATAGTGTGATAATTCTTCTTTAGAATGCTCTCTAAGTCGAACATGTTCCTCTTTTAAACCAAAACGATAAAGCCAATCCAAACAATATGATTTCCAATAGTCATACCATTCCATTTCAGTGCCTGGCTTACAGAAGAATTCGAGTTCCATTTGTTCAAATTCTCTTGTTCTAAAAATAAAGTTACCCGGTGTTATTTCATTTCTAAATGATTTCCCTATTTGAGCAACCCCAAAAGGCACTTGTTGTCTTGACGTTCTTTGAATAGATTTAAAATCCACAAAGATGCCTTGGCACGTTTCAGGTCTTAAATAGATCTCCGTAGTACTATCTTCTGTAACACCTTGGAACGTTTTAAACATTAAATTAAACTTTCTTATATCCGTAAAATCATTCTTTCCACACATAGGACACTTGATATCTTTTTCATCAATATAATCAAGCATCTGAGCATCATCTAACACTTCTACATTCATGGTAATGCTATTTTTATCATTAAAATCTTCAATTAACGTATCTGCTCTAAATCTACTCTTACAATTCTTACAATCAATAAGTGGATCAGAAAACCCGCCCACATGACCAGATGCAACCCATACATTAGGGTTCATAAGTATCGCAGAGTCAAGGCCAACAATGTCTGTCCTTATTTGAACAAACCTATGCCACCAAGCTTTTTTTATATTGTTCTTCAGCTCAACACCATAAGGACCATAATCCCATGTGTTTGCAAGGCCTCCATATATTTCAGAACCTGGATATATAAATCCTCTATTCTTAGCTAGAGCAACGATATCTTTCATTTTGTACATATTATTTTTCTTCTCCATCTTCCATGTCTTCAGCTACTTCTTCATTTCGATCTTCTTGTTTTTCTTTATAGTCTGAGACTTTTGTCTTAATGGTTTCACTGATGTCCTTTCCTTTTTCCATGGCAAAGTTTTTCAGATCAACAGCACTCCCGTCATTTTTTTCAATAGTAACTTTACATCCTGAAACAAATGCTGTTGCTACGGCTATAAGTGATGGCACCGTAACGAATACAGCGGCAACAATGCCTACATTTAATGGAATATTTAAAATAGTCTCGCCGTCTTTTTCAACGGTAATTCTATTGACCATCCCCTTTTGAATTAAGCTCTTTAATAGCGCAACAATAGAATCCACATTATTGACATCACTTTTCTGACGTTTATTATTCATATTAAATAATAATATCGCCTTTTCAACACTACCATTCGATTCTTCTAATAATTCTTTTGCTTCTCCATAAGAACAGCCTGTTCTAGCCATAACTTTATCTACCATTTCTATTGTAATCATATTTCCTCCTATTTGAATTCTTCCATTTTTTTCCTAAGTTTTTTAAGATCAATATCTAAATGATACTGCAAATAATCATCAAAAAAACGAATAATATGGTTATCTACTTTTGCAGACCTTAGATATGAAATAAGGTTCAAATTAAGTATATCATAAATAGATGAAATACTAATACTATTTATTTGTTGCGCATCAATGATTTCACCCTTTATAGTTAGATATTTATCCTTATTGTCTTCTCCAATATATGGGAGTACACCAATATATTTAGCAATCATTACTTCAAAAAACTGAAGTAACACGTCATAAACGTCTCTATATTTTCGAATGATATAAATGGCGTTAATAAAAAGCTCATAAATATTTTTATTATTCTCCCCTTCAACGATGACAAGGGATACAAACTTAGATAAAAAAGAAGCATCTAAATATTTATTATAATCTTCTCTTATAGTATAGAAACTATCAATGATATCTACTTCAGATAATTTAAAACTTTTCTTTCCACTGATTGTATAGTTCGCATAGACAAACGGTTGAGCCCCCTTATTTAAGGGACTTTTGGGACTATTAGAACCATAAGAATACACTTCAATTATTCCCATTTTTCTAGTAAAAAGAGTTAAATAAGAACTCGTGTTATTAATTTTTTTCCTGTTTAAGCATATAGCTTCTGTTGTTATGTTACTCATTATTGTATCCGAACTCTTTTACATAGAATTCGCTATTTCTCCAATTCTTTTTAACCTTAACCCAAAGATTTAGCATTATTTTTTCGCCATAGATCTCTTCTAGTTCCATTCGTGCCGCCTTCCCTATGCCTTTTAGCTTTCTACCATTTTTACCTATTACAATTCCCTTGTGAGAGTCCCTCTCAACAATGATTGTCGCATCAATAGTAAGCACACGATCTCTATCAAAAGAATCGACCACGACACCTATGCCATGAGGCACTTCATGAGATAAATAACTAAGCGCTTTCTCTCTTATAACCTCTTTGACTGTAAACTTAAAATCTTTGTCTGTTATAAAATCATCTGGAAAATACTTAGGCCCTTCTTCTAACTTGTCTTTCAAATAGTCTACAAGACCAATGGTCGTTTCTCGATTGATTGCACTTAAGGCTAACTTGTCGATATCATAACATGCTAATTCTTGAAGTCGTTTATCAAAAAGCGTTCGATTAATAAGGTCTATTTTATTTAACACCATCACCGTTTTACTTAGGTCTGGAATGGATTCAAGCATATACTTATCACCCTTTCCAAACCCTTCAGAAATATCTACCACAAATATCACATAGTCAACCTCTTTAAGAGAATGAAGAATGGTTTTTTTCATCGTATCATCTAATGCATTTTTAGGTTTATGCATACCTGGCGTATCCACAAAAACTATTTGAGCGTCTTCATCAGTATAAATTGCTTGAATTCGATCTCTAGTCGTCTGACTTTTATCAGACACTATCGTTACCTTTTGACCCATGATACTGTTTAATATTGAACTCTTACCAACATTTGCCCTTCCTACAATAGCTACATATCCCGATTTAAACATGAACTAAGTCCTTTTTCGTAAACGAAAATGGCAGTAGGTCATTCAGTTCATATTCTTTATATCCATCTTCATTGGCTATTATAATCTTACAGTCATCACAGAACTCCGCAATAACTTGTCGACATATGCCACATGGATAAGTCAACTCACTAGAGCCCACGACGGCAATCTTTTTGATTTTCTTATAGCCTTCACTAACGCCTTTATATATGGCAACTCGCTCAGCACAACACGTCGCACCATAAGACGCTGATTCAATATTGCAACCAAGAAATACCTTATCATCTTCAAAGAGCACCGCTGAACCTACAGCAAAATTTGAATAAGGGGCATATGCCATATCCTTCGCTTTTTTAGCTAGTGCTATTAATTCATTATTCTTCAAATATTACCTCCATATCCATTTCGATTACATTAACAAATGTTAACCCTGGATTGACAACAATCTGCTTTCCATCAACTAAAAACTGCGTTGGCGCATATTCGCTTTCTTTTTTCCATGTTAATTCTTTGTATTTACCACCTGTTAAATAATATCCCGAACCTTCTCCCACCGTTTCTATCACTCTATGTCTACCATCACTATGAATGTAATGAGGTGCCATTTGTATTATTACGTTAGAAACTTCAAGAGGTTCTTCAGTAGCTTCATCCACTAGCTTCGTCTCACCATAAAATTTTTCGTAAACATTTTTTTCTTTATTGTACTTGTAGGTAATATCAAACTGGTACTCTGGATTATAGTCGCTAGGCGAATAGTTAAAAAATACGGAACTTGATTCTTTCCCATCTTTCAATTCGACAAATTGATCATAGGTATCAAACGGAAATTTAAAATCGTTATCCAGTTCTATCTGATAATCGGACTCCTTAGCTACTCTATATAAATCTTTAAAATTGGAGTACATATTGTGAGGTGCCGATCGATGATCTTCTCGCCAATACGCATCTGAACCTACCCAAAACTGATCCATATCTTTTAATCCATCAGAACTAATAATAGCATCCGCTTCTGAAGATCCACCAACATGACAATAGAGACCTTCGTACTCTTGCATAGCTCTTATATAATAAGGCCTAGCACTTCTTATTGGCCCAACGATACCTTCTTCAGCATCCGTAAGCATCATAATTCGCGTAATTCTTCCTTCTGCTAGCATTTCATATATCACTTTAGCTTTACTTAATCCTGATTGTGGTCTTGCATCCCAGTGATTATCCAACATAATCACTAAAGGATGTTTTTTAAATATTTGCTGAACCTTAAGTTTTGGTTCCTCTACTTTTTTAGGCTCTTCTTTCTTTTCTTCTTTCTTAGGCTCTTCTTTCTTCTCAACCTTCTTTTCTTCTTTCTTAGGTTCTTCTTTTTTTGCACAAGCCACTAAAGAAAAAACTATAACCATTACCAATAGTATTGAAACTACCTTTTTCATAATTCCTCCATGTTTCTATAAGCCATTTCTTCTCTACTTCTCATTTCTTCTTTTTCTTCTTCTTGCATATGATCAAATCCTAAAAGATGATACATTGAATGAATGGTTAAATAAGCGAGTTCTCGCTGTCTTCCTGTTTGATATTCAATAGACTGAGACACCACTTTATCTATATTGATGACGATATCACCTATCATCTTATAATCATCTAGTTTGATATCCTCGATTGATTCATATTGAGGAAAGCTCAAGACATCGGTCGTTGCATCAACACCCCTATATTCTTTGTTAAGCTGTTGAATGTCATCGGATGATACCACACTGACACTGATCTCGCCATCCCCATCAATGTCTTCCGTATATAACACCGATTTTATAGCCTGTATAATAATAGTTCTATCATCCTCTTGAAGTGCTACTTTAGCATTTATATCAAAAATCATTATTCTCTCCTATGACTTTCATATCGCTCAATTATTTTCTTAACAAGCTTATGGCGGATAACATCCTTATGAGAGAATTTTGTAATTGAGATGTCATTAATATTTTTAAGTATTGCCGTCGCATGGGATAACCCACTCTGTTTTCCTCTATGTAAATCTATTTGTGTTATATCACCATTGACAACAACTTTTGAATTCTTACCAAATCTAGTTAAAAACATTTTCATCTGATCTTTAGATGTGTTTTGAGCTTCATCGAGTATGATAAATGCATCATCTAGCGTTCTTCCCCTCATATAAGCAAGAGGTGCCACCTCTATAATTTCTTTTTCCTTCATTCGTTGATAATTTTCTGTACCAAGGATAAAGCCCAGCGCGTCATACAGAGGCCTTAAATACGGGTCTACTTTATCTTGCAAATCACCAGGAAGAAATCCTAAATTTTCGCCCGCTTCTATGGCTGGTCTAGTTAAAATGATCTTCTTTATTCTTTTTTCTTTATAATACTTCACTGCCATAGCAACGGCTAAAAAAGTTTTACCAGTACCCGCTGGACCAATGCCAAAGGTAAGAGTATTATTATCTATGTTATTGACATAATTAAGTTGCGTTTTTGTTTTTGGTTTTATAATAGTGCCATTATAAGTAACTACCACTTTTTTATCTTTGATATCCTTAATATCGGCTTCTCTTTCTTCGTTCACAAGATAAACCAGATACTCGATGCTATCTAAATCAACTATTTTCCCTTCATTGACAATATCAATCACGCCATCTAGAACCTTAACACATTTTTTGATATTAGGTTCTTCTCCTTTAATAAGCAGACCCGATGAAGTGATAAAAATGTCTACAGAAAATTCTTTTTGAAGCACCTTTATGTTATCATCAAAGTTTCCAAAAATATCACGTTTTTCTACTCTAGAATCGATATTGTAATTTAATTCCATTTTTCTCCTTTATATAAAGAAAAACAATACAGCACGTATTGTTTTACTTCATCAATTCTTGTTTTACAATAGCAGATAGTTTTGACATATCAAACTTATTTGCTAATACTTCTTTTGACTTAGACATTACTTTGCCCATATCTTTCATTGTGCTAGCATTTAAATCTGCAATTATTTCTTTTACAGCTTCTATTGCTTCTTCTTGCGAAATCTGCTCTGGCAAATACTTGCTAAGAATATCAATTTCTCTTTTCGCTTCTTCCACTAAATCGGCTCTATCACCATGTTCAAATTCTACTATTGCTTTGGTTTTAACTTTAATCTGTTTTTGAATTAGCTCAAGAATCATCTCATCATTCATTTCGCTTTTTGAATCAATTTCTTGTTTTTTGATATCACTTCTAAGCATAGTAATAACATTCTTCTTAATGACATCTTTTTCTTTCATCGCAGATTTAAAGTCATCCATTAATAACTCTTTTATTGCCATTAAAACTCCTACACGCTTCTGTTTTTACGCATCTTGCGCTTAGCTGCATCAATTTTTTTCTTGCGAATCACACTAGGTTTTTCATAATGCTTTCTTTTTTTAATTTCAGCCATTAAGCCTGCTTTCGAAGTCTCACGCTTAAATCGTTTTAAAGCACTTTCTATTGATTCATTTGGGCGAACCTTTATTCCTGTCACTAAAATCACCCCTCTCCTTCCAGATTCGTACTTCGTACGTTGGATTATTATGCCACTTAATTATAATATAATGACACTAAAAAAGCAAATTATTTTAAAAAAAGTCATCAACAAATATCTTAGAAAAGATATTATATTATCAAGACATTTCTTTATAGCATCCGGACTTTCTCACGAACCTATAGTAATGCTATCATGATGCTCGATGCAAAAGCGACAAAACCTTATGAAAGAATTAGCTTAGCCTTAGGTCTCCATCGTGGATCTTTCCCATTCGTTTCAAGAGTACATAAAATGAATACGTAATTACAGCCGGAAGGACGATATGCATCAGTATGACCAATGGTATTGCCTCATTACCCATAGACTCTATTGTGCCCATTTGCCCAACTAAACCACTTGTTCCCATTCCAGCGCCAATTGATGTATTTGTCATTTTAAATACAGCTGATGCTATTGGCCCAAGGATAGCACTAGAAATAATTGGGGGAACAAACAACCATGGATTTTTAATGATATTACCTATCTGCAACATAGATGTTCCTAATCCTTGTGCAATAAATGCTCCTATTTTATTTTCTTTATAAGACATAACCGCAAAACCTATCATTTGACAAGAACAACCTATGGTTGATGCACCTGCAGCTATACCACTCAATCCTAGAGCAATCGCTATGGCAGCACTTGAGATGGGTAATGTCAGTATGATGCCCATAAAAACGGCAAGTAACACTCCCATTGGAATTGGATGCAAATGTGTCAGCGCATTTATAAATTTTCCTATTTCTTGCATACCATACGATATATAGGGCGCAACAAATATGCTGACAATACTTGCTGAAAGAACCGAAACGGCGGGAACAGCGATGATATCTAGATTTGTTTTTCCACTTACCATTTTCGCGACTTCAGTCGCTATTAAAGCAGACACTAGGGCTCCTGTTGGATCGCCTATAGTAATTGCTCCTGCAGTAATATCGATCGTTCCTGCCCCTAAGGCGCCACTTACAATAGCTGATAACATTACTAGTGGGGAAGCGCCTAAGTTGATAGCCACCCCAGCACCTATTGCTGGCCCCATCATATACTGTGCCGTTTTACCCGCATTTATTACTATATCTAGCTTAAGAACATGTCCAATTTGACTCAATACTAAGCCTATTATTAGGGAGGTAAAGAGCCCCTTTGCCATACCATCTAACACTCTAATTATATAGTTTCTAATACTTCTTTTTTTATTATTAGCCATTCTTCTTCCCTTTAATAAATCGCATGAAATTCATTGTAGAATCAGCGTTATGATTCAACTCATTATATAATATATATTTATTTATATCAAAGTCTTTTCCTTCCATTGCAAAACGAAAAAAGTAGCCGTATCAAACTTAGTTCATAGTTTAACACGACTACAATGTTTTCAATCAAAAACGAATTGAACAAATATTATATGGTATTCTTTTTAAAAACAAGTTTAAGGATACTTTCAAATATGCTTGCAAGAAGTACCGCAATTAATGCCCATGCAAAAACACCAGCTGTATTTAAATTTACTCTCTCTATCTGCAACTTACCACCAATAGATTGTATTGGTTGAGATAACACTTCCGCTGCAATGGTTACCTTAACACTCAAACTTAACGCTGTACTAGCGCCAGCAAAAATATAGGTTTTAAGATGTGGCATGTATATTTTCGTTAGCTTATCGAAAAAAGCCACATGGAATACCGTCGCCATCTCGATAAGTTTTTTATCAACGGTTTTAAACCCTTGAAATACATTTGAAAAAACAATCGGAAAACATACTAACGAACTGACAAGCATTGGCGAAATATCACTTTTCAACCAAATAACAGCAAGTAGTATTATTGCCATTGTCGGAACAGATTTTATCGTGATTAAAAAGGGCCTAATTAAATACTCAAATCCCTTATTGATAGATGCTAATAAAGCAAATACGCACGCAAGTAAAAAGGAAACGAAAAAGCCCACGATTATTCTAAAAATAGAATAATACATCACAACAAAAAAATCTTTACTCCTACAAATGATTACAAGTTCTTCTACCGTTCTTATGGGACTAGGGAGTATTATTTCACTCCCTATCAAATAAGATAATATATGCCATATTAGTAGTGAGAAAAATACCGATAGTAATAAATAAAGCTTATTTTGCTTCATAGAAGAAATTATCATCAGGTAGTTTTCCACCTATACTTTTTGGATTAGACTCTTTCAACACGTTAAAATAATCGATTAAAATCCCTTTACTGTCTTCAGCACTTTCAAAACGAATATTAACTCTTGGTTGCACTTTTTCAGCTATCATTGGATTTAATAAAGTGACATCTGGTTTAGCATATGATGCTACTTCTTTTGTATTTGTGTTGTACTCATTAATACTATTTTTATATGATTCTATAAACTGCTGCACTAATTCTGGGTGTTTTTTTGCTGTTTCTACATTGACAATAAGACAAGCTTGTGGGATACCTAAATCACTCTTTGTAACGCTTGCCCACTCTTTTTGAAGATCCAAAACAACCTTTGAATCCTCTCTTTTAGATAGCACTTTTGTCAACATTGGCTCTGGCATAAGAGATAAATTGCTCTTTCCTGTTATGTAGGTCTTAGCAAGCTCTTCAGAACCACTAACATAGTTAAGCGTAACATCGCTATCAGGGTCTATTGAATGCTCTTTTAATATTTTTCTAAAGATAATATCTGGTGTAAGACCCTTTCCTATCATATTTATTTCTTTCCCTTTTAACTCTTCAACCGAATTAATGTCCTCATTTGAAACGATATATAAGACACCCCAAACACTATTCCCTACAAATTGGTAAGGCACACCTTTATTATATACTTTTAATGCTAAATTTGATGGTACAATAGCAAAATCAGCTTCCTTAGATACTAATTTACCTACCAGTACGTCTGTTGCTTTAATCACTTGGTAATTAACTTTTGTTCCATTGATTTCTTTGTTTTTTTCCATCATGTTTAACATGGATAAAGTAGGCGCTCCTGCAGGCGCTATAACGTTTAATTCTTCGAGCGTTTCTTTTGTCTCTTCCTTTGCTTCTTCTTTTTGTTCTTCTTGCTTTGTTTCCTCTTGCTTAGCTTCTTCTTTTGCTTCTTCTTTTACTTCTTCTTTTTGAACTTCTTGATTACAACTCACTAAACTAAGCACTAGCAAAACACTTAGCAACACCACTAAAAACTTTTTCATTTTTCCCCCAAATCATTTTCTATTTTTTCAATTAAATTTGAAAAAAATGTATCACTTAGATTTCTACTACTCCTATTAACCTCTATTGATATACTCGATGTTACCTTGGCTGGACTACCATTTAAAATATAGATTTTATCCGCTAATAATAGGGCAACATCGACTCTATGAGTAACGATAACGATGGTTCTTTTCCTATCATTAAATATTTCGTTTATCGCTTGTATAATATCGCTAATGAGCGTCACATCAAGTGAACTAAAAGGCTCATCTAATAGCATCAAATCGGAATCATTTATAAATGCTCTTGCTAAAGAAACCCTCTTTCGCATACCACCACTAAGTTCTTTTGGATAGTAGTTTTCATATCCTTCTAACATGACAAGCTTTATAACCTTAATAATCTCGGACGTGCTTTTATTTTTATTTGCAAATTTTATATTGTCATATACCGTTAGATTCTCAAGCAATCTATCTTCTTGAAAGGAATAGGATACCTTGCCAAAGGAGAGGTCGCTCCTTCCTTTATTTTTTTCAATTCCACTGAATATATTTAAAAGAGTACTCTTACCACAGCCACTTTTCCCAAGGAGACACACAATGGAATCTTTCATGATATCCATTGAAATGCTATCAAGAACTTGGCTATCTCCATAGCTATAGTTTAAATCCTTAATACTGATTCTGTTTTCCATTATTTAAGATGTTCTTCCCACAGTTCTTTTTTAAAGCCTATCAGTACATTTTTCTTAGAAATAAGCATCGGCCTTTTCACTAACATACTGTCGCTTCCTAATAACTCAATCTTCTCATCAAGACTTAACTCAGCCATTTTTTCTTTAAGACCCAACTCTTTATATTTCTTCCCTCTGCTATTAAAGAACTTTTCAATAGGATCATCAGAAATCGTTAACCACCTTCTTATTTCATCCGCTGTAGGGCCCTTCTTTATAACATGCCTATCCTCATAATCAACTGCTAAATCATCAAGAAAACTTCTTGCTTTTCTACAAGTTGTTCATGATGGATAATTTAAATAAATGTACTTCATAAACTCTCCTTTACATAACGACTTACCGCGTTGTATAATAACTGCCTAGTCTCTTCTATTGACTGCTTAAGAGAATACTCTTCTGGCTTTATACTTATTACTTCTAGATTCTCTTTTACATTGTTTGCCTCTTGCACTCCACAAAAAACAACTACTTTTTTTCCTCTAGATCTCGCGTAGATGGCACTAACGACTTTACCCATTCTAGATTGTAAATCGTACTTCCCTTCGCCTGTAAATATCACATCAGCCTCATCCAATAATGTATCAAATGCATTGATATCTAAAATATAATCTGCGCCCATTAAAACACGTGAGTTAAGGTACAACATTAAAGCACTTCCCATACCACCAGCTGCTCCTGAGCATGTCATATCAGATAGGTTCACACCAAGTTTTTCTTCTACCACTGCACAATAGCTCACCATAGCATCTTCTATTAAAAGTGCTTGTTCTTTACTTGCTCCTTTTTGATAAGAATAGACTTGAGTGGCACCATCTGGACCAACTAAAGGATTTGTCACATCAGATAACATAACAAATGTTCGTCCTATAATGGACGGTTGTAGTGCTGTTACATCAATATCATAAATTTTTGATAAATCTTTGGTTTTTATATTTTGTATCTCTTCCCCGTTTTTATCAATAAATTTAACGCCTAGTTCACTCATAGCACCAACACCCGCATCGTTAGTGGCGCTTCCTCCTACGAATATATTTATCGTCTTTTTGTTCGTCTTAAGAGCATCTTTTATTAAAACTCCTAATCCTCTGCTAGACGTATTGAGTATATCTCTTTTTTCTTTTTCTATTAGTGCAAGCCCAACACTATTTGCCATCTCTATAAATACTTCATCTTCGGTAATAAGATAATAACTTTTTATCCTTCGACCAATTGCATCAACTGTATGGACATACTTTCTTTTCGTATTCTTTGCAGCTTCAATAGCGTCAAGGCTTCCCTCACCTCCATCAGCCATAACAATACTCTTTATACGAAACGTCGTAGTAGTATGATTGATAGCTGAACTTATAACGTCAACTAGTTCTTTTGAACTTAGTGATTCTTTAAAGGAATCGGGACATAGTAAACATCGCATAATAATTATTTATTGACAACATTTTTAGTATTGCCATCTATAAATGACTTAAGGTTATCCACGGCAATATTGATAAGTCTTGTTCTTGCCGATATTGGTGCCCAAGCAATATGTGGGGTAATAATAAGATTGTTGACACCAATTAATTTGGAATCCTTTTCCATTGGCTCAACACTGATTACATCAAGTGCAGCTCCAGCAATACTACCTGTATTTAACGCTTCGATTAAATCTTCTTCTACAATAAGTGGTCCTCTAGCAGCATTTATGATAAACGCACTTGTTTTCATCTTATCAAAAACATCTTTGTTAATCATATTTCTTGTTTCATCATTTAACGGTGCATGTAATGCTATAAAGTCACTTTCTTTAATTACCGTATCAAAATCGACATTTCCCTCTTTTGGTCTAGACCCATTATTAGTTAACACCTTCATACCAAATACTTTTGCTATTTCTTCAACTCTTCGCCCGATGGCACCATATCCTATAATACCAAGCGTCAACCCCTTCAACTCTATCAAAGGATAATGCCAATAGGTCATATCACGTGATGCAATCCAATCGCCAGCCATAACTGATCTAGAATGCTCGCCAACATGATGACATATCTCAAGAATCAGAGCAAATGTCAACTGCGCTACAGAGTCCGTACTATAGCCAGGGACATTCGTAACTACGATACCTTTTTCTTTGGCATAGGCTATATCTATGTTATTAAAACCAGTAGCTAACTCGCCAATATATTTTAGTTTTGGTAATTGGCTTATGATTTCTTTATCTATTACACATTTGTTCACTATAATTGCATCTGCATCTATAGCACGCTCTACTATTTTCTCATGTGGCGTTCTTTCATAAAGAGTAATCTCGCCGACATCAAAAAATTGATCCCAAGAAAGATCTCCTGGATTTGTAGCATATGAGTCTAAAATTACTATTTTCAAATTATGCCTCCTATCCGCTTCATTATATCATATTATCATTTAACAGGAATGAAGAATTCAACCCTTCTATTCGCCTGTCTGCCCGCAGGATTATCTGAACCATCACTATTTTTATTTGGTGCAACTGGCTTAGTCTCACCAAAGCCTTTAGCTGTCACACTTGATGTGATGCCCATTTCCATCGCATATTCTTTAACTGAATTTGCTCTATTATTTGACAATTCCATATTGTACTCATCGGAAGCCATAGAATCAGTATGACCGTGAACTTCAATTGATTCAATATTCAACTCACTAACGATACCCACAACTTTTTTAATAACTTCTTTTCCTTCTGGTCTTAAATCAAATTTGTCAAAATCAAATAGTATTGAATCATCAAATACAATTCTTATTCCACAAACATTATCTCTTTCAAGTTTTTCTAATGTTGGAATTTTACCAATTAAAGGTACTTTTGCAAGTGGTTTCGCATCCACTGTGATAGTGTCCTCACCTTTTGTAATCATTGCTTTTCCATCAGATATCATTATACTAAGATCATCGTCTGAGTACTGAGCTTTCCCTTTTTCTGAATATATAAGTGAGTAATTAGATCCTGTGTAAACACCACTATATTCACCTGAAATAGTTATACTAACATCATTACTTTCATAAGTTCCAGTGCCGTCTGGCGATCTAACGATGGTGATCCCATTTTCATCATCACTGATGGTACCACTACCATCTGGAGCAACAACAACACTAACACCGTCTTTATTTACGACACCACCACCATCTTCATTGACAACAGCCGTAACATCGTCAGTATTTAAAACGCCTGACCCATCTTCATTGACAACACTACTTCCTTCTTCAGTAGTTGTAACACTAGAATCTTCATCAGAAACAAGGAATCCTGAAACGTAAACCATTTCCCCGTTTTCACATGTTGCTTCCTTAACTGTTACACCAGGTATTGATTCAATTTTTTCTTTAACAGAATCCAACACCTTTTTTTGTTCTTCTGAATAACTAGGAATCGTAGGAACTTCTATAACAGGTATCGCTGGTATTTCACCCAATTGATAACCAGGAACACAGAATTTCGACATGTCCTCTTCTTTTACATCTTTGTCTTCCTCCACGTCTTTTTCTTCTTCCTTGTCTTTTTCTTCTTCCACGACTTTATCTTTTTCCTCGTCTTTCACTTCTTCTTTCACTTCAGTAGGCTCTTTTTTATCATCACTTACTTCTTTCGAAGAACATCCAGTAATTACTAAAGATAGTATTAATAATACTATGATTAACTTTTTCATAACTTCCCCCTTTAGGTCCTTAGTTACTACTATTTTACCACTAATTGTCTTTTTTTTGACAATAAATTTCAATATTATACGTTTCTATAGTCTATTATGGTATAATATGAGCATGGAGGGGACTATGAAAAAAAATGGTATACTTTATAATGTCATGCTACCGGTATGGCTCATATGGATTTTCCCACCTTTATTATTTGTGTGCTTACTGCTAAATACCATCATTGACTATTTAGTAGTGTTCTTTTCTATGAGAAAATCAAATGTAGACGAGGCGAAGAAAAAAACAATTAAAATACTTTTGAGAGTAGTAATGTTTGGGTTTCTAGCAGATTTTGTTGGCGCAGGTTTTCTCACGCTTTCAGGTATTTTGTTTGTTAACACAAGTATCGATAATATTTTTATGAACCCATTTAACAGCATCGCTTCCTTCTTGGTTGTGGCTGTTTCTATTATCGTTGCCGCTTTCCTTATTTACATACTAAATTATAACTTTTCATTTAATAAAATAGATATCGATGACAAATATAAACGGAAGATATCACTAAATTTAGCCATATTTACAGCACCATACACCTTTCTAATACCAACGGTATGGTTGATGGGTAGCATGTATTAATAAACACACCCATGGTAAAATAATGGACGGTTAATCCGTCATTTTTTCTTTATACCAATACTAAAATTATTATTGAATACTATATATCATATATAGTATAATGCACATAGAATGAACTATCCTATTAAGTATATTTAAATACTGTGAATTGGGATAGCATTGGGCGTGACAATACTTTCAATAGTAAAGGAGGATTTAACATATGAATAAGTCTAGAGTTGTATCCGTATTAATGATTACAATACTAATGGTTTCATTATTTACCGGATGTTCATCTACTGTAAATGAGGAGACCACAACAGAACAAAAGGAAACAGATGAACCAAAAAATAATAATGATAATAAAGAAAACGACAAAGAAAAAGAGATGGAGGAAAAAGAAGAAGTTGTAAAGACAAAAAATGAAACAATAGATCAAGACTTTTTTTTCCAAGTATTTGATAAAGCTGATACCATTACAGCTTATAAAAGTCATACAGAGCTTTTAATGAAATCTGGTTCAGAAGAGAAAGTTCATAAAATTGATATTGCTTTTGAAGGTAAGAGCGCAATGCCTAGTGATGTTGAAAGTTGTGTTATAAAAAGTGAAGGTGCTGGGACAAATGATGATACCGTCGCTAGAACTCATCAGGAGTACACAAGAGTAAGTGATACTGAAGTATTATTAAAAGAGTTTGATGAAAATGGTGAGGTGATAAAAGACGAATCGGCAAAAGGCTTAAATTTTACACCTAATTATTATGGTCAATTAGAAAGCTTACTTATGATTGCACCAGAACTAGAAGCCAGAACAAGAGACGGCAACATAGCGCTCATTTTTAAAGAAGGCGGTTCATTAAAAAAAGAAGATTTATTTGAAGCCATTAAATATGACTACAATTTACAGCTTTCTGGAGATGATATAGAGAACATTGACACAGAATTTGTTGTTGTGATAGATATAGAAAGTAAAACAATAGAACAAGTAGTTTTAA
>PDWI01005809.1_pt1 | contig 15766 bp, 18 predicted proteins | sample 1430891 | NCBI WGS metagenome assembly PDWI01 (sample SAMN01162508, study PRJNA174530) | Oral metagenome, whole genome shotgun sequencing project. | biome: Marine environment; feature: Marine mammal; material: Swab sample of the gingival sulcus; isolation source: swab sample of gingival sulcus...
TCCATATAGGTAATATCTTTGAGATATTCTTCTCTTCTTTTTTCTAATGGTGTAGATTTCACAACGGTTCCAATAGTCAATCCTAGCCAAGTATATAAATGCCCCATCCATTCAGCATCACGAGAAGCCAAGTAGTCATTCACGGTCACCACATGCACTCCTTTTCCAGCCAAGGCATTCAAATACACCGGCAAAGTCGCTACCAAAGTTTTTCCTTCTCAGGTTTTCATTTCGGCAATTCTTCCTTGGTGCAAGACAATTCCTCCAATCAACTGCACATCATACGGGATCATATTCCACGTCATCTTTCCTCCTTTCACTTCATATTCATTTCCTACCATTCTCTTACACGCCTGCTTTACCACAGCAAACGCCTCTGGCAAGATATCGTCTAGCGTTTCTCCTTTTTCAAGTCTCTCCTTAAATTCAGGAGTTTTTGCTTTGATCTGCTCATCAGTCAAGGCATCATATTCTATATACAGATGATTAATATCTCTCACGAGAACTTCTATTTTTTTTATCTCTCTGGCATTATAATTTCACGCAAATTTATCCAGTATCCACTTAAACATCAAAAAATCTTTTTTAGACAATAAAATTATACCAAAAATTGGCTCTCTTCTTTATATAAAAATAAACAGGGAAAGCAAGAGGAAAGAAAATCTTTATTTTTTAAATATTCTAATATATTTTCATAACATTAAATCTTCACAATATAATACAACTGTTCTTCTGATGAATATGCACATTCAGAATTATCTGCAGTCGCAGGTTGTTCTTGTCATTTTTCTACTTTTACTATTGAACTACAAATATTCACTCCGTATTTAAAAAGAGTAGGTGAAGCATCTGAATCAGTATTACCATACCACCATTTACCTCAAGAAGAACCACATGGAATACTATTTAATATCACATAATTAGCATTTACAGGATTTTCTACTTTTGCTACTAATAATGCAAAATCAGGGATTTTATTCCCATCCATATATTCTCCACGATCTCTTCCTAATTGATACAAATATTCTCATTTTCTCAAACGTTTCTTCATAACATCAGCATGAGTAAAAGGACCATTATCATTACAAAAAACATCTATATAATTATTTTTACTTGGATCCTTAGGCAAAGACAAAATATATCCTCACAAACTTTCTTGCAAATCCGTCAAATTACCAACATATTTTCTACAAGTTGTAAAAGGTTTATTTGTTACAGGGTTAATAACTATTCTCAAAGGATACTCTCAATTATCCATCTTGTATCTTTGTATCGCCATAGCTATATTTCTCAAATCTGTTATTCTTTTTGTATCTCTTGCTCTAGATATTACTCACATTATTTTGGGTAATAATGCCCCTGCTAGTATTCCTATTATTACGATTACTATTAGCACTTCTACGAGCGTAAACGCTAGATTTTTAGTCTTTTTCTTAAAATTTATTTTTCTTTTAAAGGTCTCCCCCCCCCCTCATCTTCTGAGATATTAAGCTAGTTTTTCGCATTTTATTTATTTTTTTATTAAAATAATTACCAACACTGATTTTTTACACAATAATTCAAAAAAAACAAGAGATTTTTTTAACAAAAAAATGAACTAAAACATACTATGTAAATTCTTGCAATAAAGAAAAATATTAGTATATTTAGAGTGTATTTGAAATACACTGAAAGAAAATATAAAATTATTTGTTATATTTAGTGTATACTATTACATATTGTAGATATTTTATATTATTATCGGTATAACTATGATGCACATGAAAAACAAAAAAAGTATGTTTCTGCTGTCACTTTGAGTTATTGGACTGATGGGAGTGATGTTTGGTTGAGGAACCGTTTTTGCCAGATCCGTGCCTGTGGAAGACAATCAACTGATTGAACAAGAGAAAAAGATGCAAGGGAATGTGTTACAATTGGATGATATGAAGTTTAAGCAGGTGAATTCTTGTAATAAATTAGAAGAAGTATTGGAAAAATATTTAGACCATGCTTCGTATCCAAGATATTGATATTTGAGGGGAGCAAAAGAAAAACTGATGACGAATGATGTAGTAATGGAGATGGCAGATTCTGTTCCGATGATGAAAAACAAAAGTGCTGATATTGGTGGTGCAGGAGGAGAGGTTGAGCACTCTACTACGAATAATCAGAAAGAAGGAGTAGATGAACCCGATATTATCAAAAATGATGGGCAGTATGTCTATTATTATAATGCGAAACAGCACAAAATTTATGTGATCAAATCACCCTTGTTTGATGGGAAGCTTGATCTTGAAAAAGTGGGATATGAAACGGTGATCAATGTGCCAAAAAATTTCAATAATATTCAGTTATTTATTAGCAAAAATAAGTTAGTAATTCTTTCGTCAAGATGGAATAATACTTATCGTGCTGATTATTGGGGAATTAGTGGAGAACAGAAAACCACGATTATTGTCTATAATTTGGAAAATAAGCAGGCACCAAAATTGGAGAGATTCAATGATGTGAATGGATATCTGAGAGATGCAAGATTAATTGGAGATACGTTGTATGTGTTCTCTGAATCTTCGATGTACCGTCCTGTGATGCCGTATTATAGAAATATTGATGATGAAAAGGCATATAACAAAAAAGTTGAACAAGTAAAAAAAGAAGCAAAAGATTCGTTAGATAGTAAACATTTCTTGCCAAAATTGTTGGATGTGCAACTTGATGGAAAATTATCCTTGAAATTGTATACTGCGGACTGTGACAAGGTGTCGTATGTGATGCCTGATGATAAAACTTTACAGTCTAGATTTTTACAGCCAGTATTTACAACGATTACGGCATTAGATGTACAAGATTCAAGTGTTACGCCTGAATTGACGGTATTGCTTTCACCTATGGATCAGATCCATGTTTCTAAAACCTCTGTATATTTGACCAATAACTTTTATTTGCCGGCTCAATATTCGTGTGGATGGGGAGCGTTGGAGTGATTTGATTGTATTGCTCCAGATTTTGATCGTGGAAATAACACCTTGATCCATAAATTTGCTATCAATGATATGAAACTCAACTACGTGAATAGTAATGTGGTTCCTTGAGACCCGTTGACGCAATATAGTATGGATGAAGATGCCAATGGATATTTCAGAATTTTGACGAGAAAAGGTTGGAGAAAAGGGACAAATTTTTATAGTTTAGGTGACACGTTAAATTTACTTGGAAAAATAGAAAATATTGAACCAGAAGAGAATTTCCAAGGATCAAGATATATCGGAGATAAATTGTATTTGGTAACGTATCAGCAAATTGATCCGCTATTTGTGATAGATATCGCTGATGTAAAACATCCTAAAATTGTTGGAGCGATGAAAACTCCGTGATATAGTACCTATTTACATCCTTTGGGAAAGATTAATAATGGTGTGCAGTATTTAATCGGACTTGGATATGGAACAAAAAATAAAGGAAAGAATAGAATTGTGAACGCAGGAGTGAAACTTAGTATTTACAAGGTAGATTACAATAATAAAGAAACTGTACAGACGAAATGTGGAGATTTGAAAAAGTTGTGGGAATTGAAAAATAATGTAATGAATACTGAAGCGTTTGAAAAATGTAAAAAGGAAGTAAATCCAAATAATATTGCGGTAAATACTGTTGATGAAAAAGTGTATGGAGGACAGGGTTCTGATTCTGAAGTATTGAAAAATCCGAGATTGTTTGTGATAGATCGTAACAATAGATTGACCTTGCCGTTATTTTTGCAAGACCGTGTAAAAAATTGAGAAAGATGTAGTACTTATATTGACAGTAATGGCGTAGAAACCAAGAGAAACTGTTATCCAGTAGAAAAAACGGTAACTGATTTTGTGGGATTAAAATCTTGGGATTTGAGTCAAGAAGCTGGAATTAAGGAAGTATTGAGTGTAAACTATATGGAGCTGTTTAAGAAAATGCTTGAAAATAATAGCAGAAACTCTTATTATAATGATGGAATGTGGAGAGCAAGATGGAGTAATATGAGAGTTGGATATATTGGAAAAATATTCTTTCTGATTAACGATTTCTTCGCTGATTTCACGAAAGGAAATGATCATAAGTATCTATTTTTTGGAGAAGAGAAGTAATAGAAAAAGAAATAGAGAAGGGACGCATTATCAATGCGTCCGTACACATAAAATAGAAAAAGAAAAATGCCTCGTAGAAGTGGGACATTTTTTTTATTGAAGATCATATTAACTCCATAATTAAAAATTATACAAAAATATATTGATAAACAAAATAATTTTCTTATAGTTACAACTAACCTAATTATTAGGTTAATAATTATATATATTCTATATATAATTTGTTTGCTTCTCTCCAAGAGAAGTTTTTGTTTATTTGGGAGAAATTTATTTTTCTAAATATGAATTATGGGGAAGACACTTCCAGATGGTGCACCAGATATCGTAACACCTAGAGATCCGAATATAACAGTAAAAGATCATGACATCAATAAGCATAATTTAAAACAAAGCTGAGAAAGAGGGGTCTGTATTATTTGATTCTGACCTGTATGAACTTTGTGAAAGGCAATTGCAAGTATTCTTGAAAGACAACCAATAGTAGCTCCTCTTCCTCCTCCATGAGAAGAACATTGTAAAAAAGATTTTGATGCTGTTTCTATTCTTCATAATACTCCTCCAAAATGATCATTACAAGAATTATTAAAACAGTTATCAAATGATATAGCACAACGTGTTAGTCAAACAAAAGAAGCGTTACTCAGTACTATATACATAGAACACGAAGAAAAATACCCCAAATACTCCCCTCATCCAAAGAATATAAAATGACATAATATACATAATAAAAAATATATTTCTCCACATCATACTTGATACTTAAGAAAGTATACTACGGGGAGGAGAAACAAAGGGAAGTAGATATTATGAATATCTCTTGCAAATATCTATGGTTTATATAAAAATAACAGGTGGAAAATTTAAATGAAACATCTACTTAAAAGTATTAGTAATAATAAATAATTTATATATCTAAAAATAAAACAGCATGAAATTAGATGGACAAAGTATCCAAGTTGCGATACAACAACTTCAAGAGGATTACAAATTTGATCCGTATCAAGTTTTAGAAATTATCAAATTAGGGATAAAATCTGGATTTAAGAAAGACTATCCAGAATATAAAAAAGCTGAAATTCTGGTAGATATCAAAGGAGATGGTTCTATAGGAATTTATAGACAAATGGAAGTTAAAAAAAGTGATGAAATAGAAGATGATGAAAAAGAAATCAGTATCGAAGAAGCAAAAGAAATCAGAAAAGATATTTCCGAAGGAGAAAAATTATTAACCAATGTGACGCCTGATAGTATGGAATTAAGTAGAATTGCTTCACAAGCTGCTGCCCAAACAATCAAACAAAACTTAAAGAATATTGAAAGAGAAAGATTCTTTGAAAAATTCCAAAACAAACAGGGAGAACTTCTCAGAGCAAAAGTTGTAAGAGTGCATCTTGATAGTATTTCTTTAGATATTGATGGAACTCCTGTAGTATTAACTGCAGATGGACAAATTCCTCATAGAGGATATGAAGTTGGAGAAGAAATATTTGTTCTTTTGAAAAGAATATCAAAAGATTCTGGAGGTATTACATTAGACATCAGCCAATCAAGCCCAGACTATATCGAAGCTATTTTAAAGAAAATTGTACCAGAACTAGAAGAAGGAGTAGTAATTATTGAAAAAATTGCAAGAATTGCAGGAAGAAAAAGCAAAATTGTAGTAAGTTCCACTGATGAAAAAATTGATCCTATCGGTGTAATGGTTGGACATCAAGGAGACAGAATCAATACTATTCTTTCATTATTAGATGGAGAAAAAATTGATTATATAGAAAAAGTTGAAGATGAAATTCAGTTACTCAAAGCTTGTTTGAAACCTGCACATATCAACAATATTGAAATCAAAGATGGGAAAGCTTTTGTCCATGTAGAAGAAGGACAAAAAGCACTTGCTATCGGGAAAGGAGCTTCAAATGTAAAACTTGCAGCTCAAATTTGTGGAATGAACATCGAAATTGTATAAAACAATATTTGTATTTCAATAAGTTCTCATTAACTATGATGAGAACTTTTTATTTATTCTACAAATAATTTATTACATCATAATTATAATATATGCACACGGGAATACATCACCTCAATACCAAAAAGAAAGCCAAACACCAAGCTAAAAAAATGGCAAAAAGAATGGCAAAAAAATATATCCAAGCAGAATTGAAAAAAATCGGTTATGAAGGAGGATTCCAGAAAAAACAAAACAAACGAGAAAAGATAATACATAATATTTTGTTTATCATTGCCTTAATTGGACCAATATTAACACTCCCTCAAATCTGGAATATCCGAGCAAATCACTCAGCTCAAGGACTTTCTATCACTACCCGATGAGCCTATGTTTTCGTAAACCTCTGCTGGCTGTGATATGGAATTGCAAACAGAGAAAAAGTCTTAATTTTCAATTATGCACTCCGATTTGCTGTAAACCTCACCGTATTTGTCTGAATTATCATATACAGATAATGCAAAAAAGACTCACCAACAACAAATATCAACTTGAGAACTATAACTATACACTCCCAGAAGACAATATCGCTCAAGTTCCAAGTATCCCCCATCATAATGCGAAACTCCTTATCTGCAATAAACAAGAAGACACAAGTTATGCCTATGAAAATAAAATTTTTCTTGATCTTCCAGATATTTTGACAGAAAACGACATCTTATTTTTCAACAATAGCAAAGTTTTCAAAGCGAGACTTCCACTCATACACCAGCAAGTACGCAGACATTCAGGATATAACACAACAATAGAAAACGGAGAAATCATGATCTATAAACTCATTGATGACCATCATTTTGAGGGACTCGTCTCTGATGACAAAAATTTCAAACCCTGAAGCATCATTTTCTTTTCAAGCGAAACAACAAACACAGAAATACAACTGCATATCACAAAACTTACCCCAAACGGTGTGCTATTTCAGATCCAAGGAGCAAAAATCCTTGATTTTCTCAAAGAAAATGCCCAACTCCCCCTCCCTCCCTACATCACCTATGAAAAAGAAAAAGAACAACGATACCAAACCCATTTCGCAAAATACGAAGGATCTGCAGCAGCACCAACCGCATCGCTTCATTTCACCCCAGAAGTTATGCAAAAGTTAGAAGAAAAAAACATAAAAAAACACTTTCTTACCCTACATATTGGACTTGGGACCTTCAAACCTTTATTGGAACAAGATATCACACAATACAATATTCATAGCGAAGAAATCATTATTCCTAAAAATATCTTTTCTCTCATCGCACAATATAAAATATCGCAAAACACTAATAAAAAAGATAATAAAAACAGAATAATTCCAGTGGGGACAACCATGATTAGAAGTCTAGAATCCCTACCTTTTCTCTATCAACAACTCAAATGTGATAACAAAATCTATCTCCTTAATCTCACAGCACAAGAACAAGATTTCCGAGAAAATCTTACTATCGCAGAACAAGAGTTTATCCAATCCTATACCATAACAAAAGACCAAGAAACCATAAGTTTTGAAACTAAACTTTATATCTATCCTTGATTTCAATTTCATATTATCGATGCCATTATCACGAATTTTCATTTACCAAAAAGTTCGCTGATTATTATGATTTCCGCACGAATGGGACAACAAGAAACTCTCAAAGCATATCAATACGCATTAGAAAATAACTACAAATTTTACAGCTTTGGCGACGGAATGTTTATTCAATAACCCCCAAGAAAACATTGAAAAATAGCATATAATAACTATGCTTAATACATCAGTATATCATCCTTCAAAGATATCACCCTTCAACTTTAATTATAAAAATATACACAATGCACTACTCAATCGCATTTTCAGGACCAGCTGGATCAAGAGCTAATACTGCTGGAATCTTACTGGCAAACATGCTCGCAAAAAAAGGATACAACATCATTGTAGACAAAGAATATCAATCAATCATCAAAGGGGGGAATAATAACCTTGTTGTTTATATTTCAGATACTGACCATACTTTGACTAAAAAAATTGATATTTTTGTCGCATTTGATCAATTTGCGATAGATAAAAACAGCCCTATATACGACTGTAAATATATCGAAGATCTTTCAGCAATCAAGGGTCCACAAAAAAATATTATTGCTTTTGGAATTGGAGCAAAAGCTCTAGGAATCCCACAAAATGAAGCAGAAGAACAACTCAAAACGACTTTCAAAGATAAATTTATCCCTGCACATAGCGAGGCATTACAACAAGGATATAGTTTTGATAATGAGATGCCTACGCCTCACGATTGCTCAAAAAGTGTTTGACCAGAAAAGGTCCTCTATTTCGGAAATGAAATCATTGCAAAAGGAGCGATACAGTCATGACTAGAGTTTTATGGCTATTATCCGATGACCCCAGCTTCAACTATTGCAACAGTTATCAACAAAGATCCTAAAACACTAGATTCAGCGCTAGCAAAAAATTTAGAAAACATAGATGATCATATCATTAGCTTCCAAGCAGGAGATGAAATTGCCGTATCTATGGCGATGCTCGGAGCAAATTTCGCTGGGAAAAGGGCCATGTGTGGAACCAGTTGAGGAGGTTTTGCCCTCATGACGGAAAGTATCGGAATGGCAAACCAGACCGAAATTGGATCGGTATATATTCTCTCGCAAAGAGATGGACCAAGTACCGGAACACCAACCTTTACTGCACAAGGTGATATTAATTTCGCCCTCAATCCAACCTTTGGAGATACCAAACCAATTGTAGTGTATCCAACCAGCTATGAAAACGGATATAATCTCATCGGAAAATGCTTAAACTGGGCAAAAAAATATCAGCATCCTATTATTGTGCTTTTAGACAAACAATATAGTGAAAGTTATGTCGCTGTACAAGAGGATAAGCTCATCGCTGAACCGGTAGACAATGGACCAAAAGTAAACAATCCCGATGAAAATTTCGCAAGATATACCATCACAGAAGATGGAATCAGTCCTTACACTGTCCCTGGAACAGCAAACGGAGAATTTTGCGGAACTTCCTATGAACATAACGAATACGGTGAAAGTATAGAAGACCCTGAAATGAAACAAAAGATGACAAAAAAAAGATTTCAAAAACTCAAAACCTTTACTGATGAAGTTTTCAACGAAGACTTTTACGGATATGAAATCATCAATCCTGATGCAAAAAAATTTATTATCACCACAGGAATGAATCACTATGTCTGCAAAGATTTCGTCGACCAACATCCAAAAGAAATCGGTCTGATCAGTATGCACAGTCTCCACCCTTTTGATCCAAGATTAAAAACCTTCTTGCACGACAATAAAGATACTATAGAACAACTCATCTTTGTAGAACTTAATCACTCTGGACAATTACAAGAGTTAGTCATGAAAGAATGTGAATTATATAGTCAAGATTTCAAAAACAAAATCACCCATTTCAGAAAAACCGCCCTCTACCCTATTTTTGAGGAGGAGCTGGAAGATATTTTTCTATAAAATAAAAATTATTCTACCACCTTTCTCAACTCTTCCCAAATCCTTACCATCGCCCAAGTATCCTGCTCACAGTAAGCAAGTAAATCCTTGGTAAGTTGTGCTATTTCATGTTTAGGGATTTCATTTTTTTGTAATTTAAGTAAATGATCACTCGCAATACTTCCGTTGGATACCGCTAAGTCATCATAAGAGATATCGGTCAACACGGGCAAAACTTTCTTGATAGAAGCTGATCCCTTAAATCTACGATCAAAATAGAGAAAATGCTTGAAAATCAGCATCAAGTCATAGGTATTCGCATTTATTTTTTCCAATATTCCTGCATACTGCGGATATCTTATTGCAAGCTCTTCATTCCTCTTTTTCTCAAATCATTCATTCCAAACAATATAGGTTCACTCTCCTCATTCCAAATCTTCCGCTAAGTGCTCCACTAATGCTTGATTGTCTTTCGCATCTGCTGAAAGCAGAAATTCCTTGTGCGTAATTGTTCCATCTTTTGTAACTTTATGTACAGAATATTGCACCGTTGCCTGTTGCCAGGGACTCGTTCCATCTAAAACGGGAATAGGAGAAGGAATCGTCTCATAATCATAGAAAAACAAAGGGTATGCTAGGCTTTCCAACTCCTGCTGTATTCCATCTTTGTCAATAACCGTTTCGGCTTGCTGGTAATACTGCACATAATCACTCGATCTGGATGGCGAGCCATCTTTTTTGCATAATATTCACATATCTTCCTCGTCTACATCCATGATTTTGGTATGCCCTTTTTCCATCAAGGGTAATTTTTTCTTCGCAATTCAAGGGATATACCAGATACTCGACTCAGGAGCTACTTTCCCATAATACTCCAAATACTCTCCTCCATCATACGGAAATGCTTGATTAAATTCAGACTCAGAAAGTGATAATTTATCTTTCATAGTAGTCAAATATCCTTCAATCTCTGCTCCAAAACATTCCTTGGTTACCTCTTCTTGTTTTAACAATTCCTGAGGGGTAATGTCCCCGTTTTTTACATATTCCTTGTTAAGATACATTAGATATACTTTCCCAGAATACGCATCTCCCAACGCTTGCTGAACCACATAGTGCTGAAAACTCACATCCGCTTGTAAATCTTCCAATAATGGTTCAGCTTTCATTTTTTTTCTGATACTATTTTTACTTTTTACTTCTACAATATCGTATTTCCCTTCCTCATTTTTTACCAAAAAATCCACCTTACAAAACAAATTTTTATATACAAATCATCATTGATAGATAACCTCAGGACCTGTTTTTACAACATCCATAGTGAGCCCATGATACGAACAATGCCAATTCCTAAAATCTATCTTGCTTGTATCCACTTCTGCAAAAGTTTTACCATGATAATACAGCTTCACTTGGTCTTCCACTACTTGTCCTATCACAGCTCCATCCATACTCCCATAACTCGCCTCATTAATTTCTTGATAAATAGTTTTGTCATTCACATGCCACCAAGCCAATTTAGGACTGGTCATAAATTCTACAAAAAGGGATTTGCTATAAAACATAGATACCTACTAGAAAAATAAAATACTACTATATCTTATAGTCTTTATACCACCAAAATCAAGAATATATTTTCTTATTGCTCTATCTAAATGCTCTACTTTCTCCTTGATTTTCTCCAAATATTCAATAGCTTTTTAATAAGATTTTATTCACACTATATTCATAAAAGACAATCCATGCAAAAACAAATCAACACAACCTACGATATCATCGTCATCTGAGCTGGGGCAAGTGGGTTATTTTTCTGTGCAAATGAGAACCATCAAAAAAAACTTATCCTAGAATGAAGTGGAAGAATCGGGACTAAAATCCTGATGGCAGGAGGCGGAAGATGTAATTACACCAACCTCAATGCAAATACCAATAGCTATGTCGGACACAACACCAAAATGCTCCCCAGCTATTTCCACAAATTCTGACCCCAAGAAATGATTGCACGATGTAAAGAAAGATGAATAGCCTCAAAAGAAGAAGACCACAGAAGAATATTTCCGACAACGAACAAATCCCAAACCTTACTTGACCTCCTCATCAACGAAGCAAAAAAGAATAATACAACTATTTTGACTAATCAAAGGGTGATTGATATAACTCCACCTGTCATCCTGAGTGAAACGGAGGAATTGTCACCCTGAGCAAGGTCGAAGGGTTCCCCTGAAGAGAATAAAAAGAATACCTCGACAAGCTCGGTATGACAAGTACACAGAAAACCAATATGACAAAACAAAATTTCCCATCTTCACCTCTTCACCATCAAAACCCAAACCCATACTTTCCAATCCAAGAAAGTCATCATCGCAACCGGAGGGAAAACTTTTCCTGTAACATGAACAACTGGATTTGCTTATGATCTTGCAAAGAAATTCAATATTAAAACGACAGAAAAGTACTATCAAACCCTCTGTGGAATAAATACTTTTGAAAGTTTTGCTCCGCTTTCATGATATACCACCCCTGCAAAGATCACCCTCTATCACAACGATAAACCACTCTATCAACAAGAAAGAAATCTCCTCTTCACCCACCGATGATTGTCTGGCCCTGCAATATTTAATATAACCCTCTACCTCGGAAATTATTGCCAAAAGAAAAATATTCCAATAGAAAACATTTCAACGGCAAAGTTCAGACTTGAAATTGCATGTAAAGACATCAGCAAAAGACTCAAAAGGTTTATGGAAGAAATCACACCTCACCCCAACCCCTCTCCTTGAAGGAGAGGGACTTACGGGAGGGAGTATCTCTCTCCTGAACAAGGAGAGAGAGGTAGAGAGTGAGGTGTAAAAATTCTCACCGCTACCCCAAAATCCTTCCGTTCACGAAACGAAGCAAAAGTCACCTGATGAGGAATCCTCATGAAAGAACTCACCCAAAACCTTGAAAGCAAAAGCATTCCTTGACTGTATTTCTTGGGAGAATGTCTAGATATTACATGAGAAACCTGAGGATACAACCTCCAACGATGCCGAACTTCTGCATGGATCTGTGCGAAGAGTTTTGAGAGAAATTAAAAGTTGATTTTTAGTAAAAATAAAATAGACTCCTTAATATAACTTTAGCACTTTTTAATAACTTTATATAACTCTCTCATGCAAAAAATAGGAATTACCCCTGAAAAAATAGGACGAAAAGCGTATGGACTTGCAGTCTTCTCACAATTACAACTTTTTAAAAGACCATTTCTTTTTATAGAATCCGACAAAGATGAAAAAGCTATTCTCCAAGCACTCAAAGAAAATAATATCCAAGAAAAAGAAGAACTTGCAATTAGATTTTCTCAATCAAAAAACAGTATGAATCTACCATTCTTTCTAGGAAGATTTTCACACAAAGAAATCGCTAAAACAATTATATCAGAGAGAAAATGAGGTATCGCAATAGTACATGGACTCGTAAAAACAAAATTTTCAGCATCTTTGTATTATGATGGGAATATCTTTCTCATTGAAGTTTGGCCATGAATTGGAGCATCAAAGAAAACAATATTCAATATACCATCAGATATAATCTTAATAGAGAAAAACAAAATAACAATATCAAGATATTTAAAAAATAGAAAAGTTGAAAATGTTTCTTGAGAGGAAGTAGATAGTATTCCTTTTGAAAAAGATTTTCTCCTACAATTTGCAAAAAAAATAATAGAAGTAAAAAACCCCATCAATAAGATTTCACAACTACATACTCCTTTATTATGTGATATTAATTGCGAAAATCTTGAAGATATTAACTTTATGGGAATGCAAACAGGGGAAACGCTTAATAAAGATGAGATTTTAAAAACAATACATACTCATACAAATGAAGAATATTATATCGTTACCTCTTTAGAAGAATTAAAAAACTATTCATGAAAAGGGAATCTATTCTTTGATATTCCTTTAGCAAGAGGATATGACAAACGAGATGAAATCATAGAACTGCTAAAATTATTCCCTGAAGTATATTTAAGATCATTAACCATGCACCTTGCTGTTGTACTGAGAGAGTTTTGAGTCACAGTAAAAAAAGCAAACATAAAAAATGAATACGAAAAATCAGAGATTATTTTAGAATAAAAATATAGAACAATAACTAAATTATTACTACTCCTCTTCATCAAAGACAACCTGTCCAACATACGGAAGCTCTCTATATTTTTGATCATAATCCAAACCATAACCAACGACAAAAGTATCAGGAATTTCAAACCCAATATACTCAGGATTTAACGGAATATCAACAACCCTCCTACTTGGCTTACTAAGCAAGGAACAGATTTCAAGTGACGCAAGATTTTTTTCTTTCAATAAGCCAAGCAAAAATGATAAAGTATTCCCAGAATCTACAATATCCTCTACAATAATAACATGTTTCCCTTCCAAAGACATCTTACTCTCCTGCACCAGTTGTACCTTCCCAGAACTTTCAGTCCCTGCCCCATAAGAAGACAAGGTCAAAAAATCAACCGAAAGCGGAACTGTAATTTCCCTCACCAAATCGGCAAAAAACATAAACGACCCCTTCAATACACAGAGCAAAACAATTTCTTTCCCTTCATAATTTTTACTAATATTCGCTCCTATTTCCCTAACTCTCGCAGCAATCTTTTCTGCCGAAAGATATTCCTCAATATGATACCCCATACGCAAAATTTTTACAAAATAAAATAATGAAAAACCATAATAAAAATCAAAAATATGAGAGAAAAGATAATAAAAAAACAAGGAAATACAAGCAAAAAAACATAGCAAGATACTAAATTATACCACACTTATCAAATTTACTATAATACTAATCTTCATCTCTTCCTTGAATCTTTCTCCAACGATGCCGAACTTCTGCATGGATGTGTGAAAAGAGTTTTGGGGAGTAAGAGTTGATTTTTAAGAAAGATTCAATATTAATATATTATTAATCATTCAGAATATTCTATAACAAAATAAAAAATGACAGCAATATTCCATCATATATATTTCTTACCTTGGATAGGTTATTTCACAAAACTTGAATATACAAATTATTTCGTAATATTAGATAATGTAGGATTCAGAAGAAATCATATTAAAAGAGTAAAAATTCTTAATTCTCAATGACATGAACATTGGCTTTGTATTCCTGTTGGTAATAATCGGGGTAAAATATGTTCAGAAATTAAAATGCCTAAAGATAAAAAATATATAAATAAAATTCTTCAGACTATTCAAAGATCATATGGGAAAGCAAAATTTTTTAATGAAAATATTGAATTTATTAAACATACGTTAAATTATGCATTTAAAAATAAATTACTAATAGATTGTAATATTGAAATTTTACTTGCCTTTAAAAAGTATCTTAAATTAAATGATGTAAAATTAATCAAAGCTAGTAGCTTTGGAAATTTTAATAATAGAACAAAAAGAATAATTGAAATTTCAAAAAATATAGGAATCAATAAATTAATTATGGGAAATGGGAATATGCAAAACATCCATAATTTAGAACTAATATCAAAAAATGGAATCACCATTTACAAACAAAATGTATTACCTTATATACCTAAATATCAACAAATTCAAAATAAAAAAAATAATTCGAATTTTACCAACGGACTTTCAATTATTGATGTATTATTCAATTGTGGAAAAAATGAGACTACTGCTATTATAAAAAATCCTATTTTTAAACCCAAAGAATATAAACATATAGAATTCACAAAATAAAAAATAAATATAAAATATTTTATAGTTTTTCATTCATGACTATTCCCTCATACTCTACTAAAAAAAATATACTATTAAGTATCTTAAAAGCTAAATACAAAAAAAGGGGCTTCCGCCCCTTTTCATATTTTTCATAACAGATTAAGAATAGAAATTTCAAAAGTAAATATTATTCAGCATCCATATGTTTAACTTTTCCAGCTCTTTCTTTCATAATTTCCTGAGCAATAGCTTCATTTACTTTTTCATAGTTTCCAAATTCCATACTATAACTTGCTCTTCCTTGCGTATTAGATCTCAAATCTGTAGAGTATCCGAACATCTCTGCTAGAGGAACTTTTGCTTTAATTACAGTAGCATTACCTCTTTGTTCTTGCCCTTGGATCATCCCTCTTCTAGAAGAAAGATCTCCCATAACATCTCCAACATAATCTTCTGGAGTAGTCACTTCTACATTCATGATCGGT
>PDWI01005810.1_pt1 | contig 15765 bp, 10 predicted proteins | sample 1430891 | NCBI WGS metagenome assembly PDWI01 (sample SAMN01162508, study PRJNA174530) | Oral metagenome, whole genome shotgun sequencing project. | biome: Marine environment; feature: Marine mammal; material: Swab sample of the gingival sulcus; isolation source: swab sample of gingival sulcus...
AGAGGTTTCTTCCAGAATATTACCAATCCTTGCCAGGGAAGACATGCCCCGCTGGTAAAGGTTCATCATCCAGCCAATGGAGATAATCGGCCAGGACAACAACCCAAGATATTGAAGAAACGCAACCAATTCTCCGGGAGTCAACAACTGTTCCACCACAAGATAACCACCATAGAGAATGATGATAAAGGTGGACAGATTAAAAAAAAATCCCATCACGGGATTCATGAGGGACATAACAATGGCACGCTTCAAATTCTTCCCATAGTAATCCCGGGCCCTCCCTTCAATTCTGTCGTTGGCAGCACGGGTAAAATTGTACACCCGAACAATCCGTATACCGAAAAAGCACTCTCGAATCTGTTCTGTGAGTTCAGAAAAAGCCTCTTGGGCTGTAGTGTGCAGATCATGGGTCTTTTTGCCAAGGTACTGTGTCAGATAAATAAGGCCGGGCATGGGCAACAGGGCAAGCAAAGCAAGTTTGGGCTGGGTGTACAACATGATCCCAAGGGCAGTAATCCCGATGATGCTGGTATCTATCAACACAATGATACCAATGCCAAAGGCCATACGCACATGATTGATGTCCGAAGTTGCATGGGCCATGATATCACCTGCCTGGGTTCTGTCATAATATCTGGCATCCATATACAAAAGATGACGGAATAATTGCTCCCGAAGGCCCCGTTCCATATCCCTTGCAGCTTTCATGAGCATGATCCGCCAAAGATAGCGCAAAACAGCCATCCCAAATCCAATGGCAAGGATCATTCCCCCCTGGTACAAGAGAATCCTTGGAGTGGCAGAAGCAATCCGCAGGCTATCAATACAGGCTTTTATGATCTGGGGAACAAAAAGTTGCAGGGCATCCACCACAACCATGAAAAACAATCCAGCAAAAAGGATTTTTCCATTTCTCTTGAAAAAAGGAATGAGTAGTGCAAGGGCAGAGACCTTCCCTGTTTTTTTCCTTGAGTTTGCAATCAGATGATTTTCCATGAATCTGGACATACTCTTTCCTTACTCATACTGTCAAGTCCCGAAAAACAGCAAGTAAAACCCCATAACTCTGCCCATAAGAACATTTCATCAAAAAAACTGCCATGGGACAAAACAGGAAACCCGCAAATATTCATGATGAATATTTCTTTTTGTATTTCCAATTATATGCTACAATAATTTTTCTATTTTTATAAAAAGGAAAAAAGACAAAAAATACCGCCAGAAACAGCAACAAAATATCCTATTTTACCGGACAAGACTTTGGGAAAAGGCACAGCATGATAGAAGAAAAACTCTTATCTGAATTTGAAATTGCCAGAGAACTGCACACAGGAATTGCAGTCACCCGGTTTTTGCTCAACCGATTTGAAACTTTTTTACCCACCGAGACAAGTTCTGGCCGTAAACAATATCCAATTACAAGCATTGAACTTCTTGTGCGCATCAAACAGGCTCTGGAAAAAGGCCAATCCCCAGGACAAATAGAAAAAACAATAGCAGCTATCATTGAAAAAGAACAAAATTCTACACCAGCCAATAACACAGAACTGTCCTCAAATGAAAATGATGAGGATGCAAATTCTCAAAAAGAATCTGTGGGACTGGCCCAGGCAGACTGGCTAAAAGATCTGTTGGCAGACCTGGGCGAACAGCAAAAACGCCTTGCCATTGCCCAGGAAAAACGGGTTCAGGCAGAAGAACGAAAGGCTGCGGCCATTGAAAAAAGGGCAATTGCAGAAGAACAAAAGGCCATTGCCATGGGCAATATTGCATCTGCACTTCAAGAGCTGACTGCCCTTGGTGCAGCAGCGGCAGATCCGCAAATCTCCCAAATCGCCTGCCAGACCGCCCAGATCTTTCCCATGGAAGAAGATCTGGACATGGACATCACCATTCCCCAGCCCACAGCAACCAATCCCTCCCAGGAAGATAGTCAAGATCTTTCCCTGCTGCTGGATGATGCATTTCCCAAGTCGGTATCCAATGAAATGCCGCCCATGGCCATCTTGGATGATCCCAATGCATCCCTGGAATCAAATGAAGGCGACCTCAATTACCTGAGTGATCTGGATGACTTAAATGATCTCATAGATACTGTGGCAGAAGAACTGCCCGAACTTGAAACACCTTCGGACATGGACGATTTGGCATCCCTGCTTGCCCCTGCGGAACCAACAGATCCAGAGGGGAGTGATGCTGATTCCACAAAAACAGATGCAGCGGACCTGGATAATCTGTCTGCACTCATAGACGAAGATCCAGCAGAAAAAAATCAAGCACCAGTATCACAGACACAAGCACTTGACAATCTTTCCCTGCTACTGGAAGAAGACGAACGTTCACAATCAGAAGAACCCACCCCGGTCCCGGAATCACAATCCCACGAACAACTGGATGACCTGTCCTTGCTTCTGGAGTCCGAAAATCTTGCAGCTGAGGCTCCTGCTGATGCGGTTGCCATGAACAAAAATATCGATGACCTATCCCTGCTGGTAGATCCAGAACCCTCCCTGAAACCTGCCATAACCCCCCAAGAAGACCTGGAAGCATATAAGGCTGCCATCATTGATATTATCATCAAGCAAAAAACAGATGGACAAACCCCGGAAGAAACCGCAGAACGAATGAACAAAGATGAGGTACAGACCTTGTCCGGGAAACCCAAATGGTCAGTCAAGGCAGTAGAACAAATCTACAAATTCATTGATGCTGCCAAGCAATAAGAAAAAGGCTGACACCTGATATTCAAGTGTCAGCCCCTAAAAACAACTTTCTAAAAAGTCTCCATAAAAAGTCCTTTCACCAAAACAAATGGACCCTCAATAAAGTAAAATAAAATTTATCTTGCACCTGCTTTCTGAGCAAATTCGCTATTCACAAAGGAATCCAGATCCACGGCACTAGTAATAATTTTCATTTCATCCATCATATATTTCTGGATAATTTCCAAATCCTCTTTTATCGGAAGCAATTCTCCCGTAAGGATTCGATCCGCAGGCTGGGTTAATACCCTTCTGATAATTTCTCGTTCCTGGGACAAAAAACTGGCTCCAATTGCAGAGGCTGGTTCCGGTTGATCGTCAATGGCAAGTCCAGAACGGACAAAACTGGTGCAAATTTCCTGAACAGCTTCCGGATATTTTTCAATGATGTCGTTCCGCAGAACAAAAACACAACAAGGGTGAGCTGGCCAAAGATCCTTGGACAGATACAATTCTTCCCCAACTCCCTGGGCAATTACCTGGGATCCAAAAGGTTCTGCCACGATAAAGCCGCCGATTTCCCCATCTTCGTCATATTGCAAGGCATCCGGCATCTGGAAAGGAGCCACTACTTCAAGAATTACATCAACCCCTGCTTCATTGGCTCTTCCGGGCTTTAATCCTTTTTTGGACAGCAACTGGTGAAACAGCATATTGTGAACAGACAACTGATATGGAATCAGGACTGTTTTTCCCTTGAAATCTTCTATCTTTTCAATATTTGCATGTTTATTCTTTACCAGTACGCTGCCGGATTTGTGTGCCAAGAGCAACAATTTAATATCCACACCGGATTTGACCAGATCCAGAGCCGTGGGGAGTAATACCATTGCACCATCAATAGATTTGGTTGCTATGGCATCGGCCACCTCGTTCCAACCATTTTTCGCCACAGGCTCAATGGAACAATGTTCAAAGGTTTCCATGCCCTTTTTTAGCTTTAAGTCGGTTACACCAAGAATTAAATGATCTGTAATTTTTAGATAGCCTATTTTGATTGTTGGTTTTTCTGCCATAAATTCCTCTCTCTTATTCCAAGCCCCATTGCATCGTGGATACAGATTTATTTATATCTGACATACTTAAAGAAAAATGTAAAGGGACTGTGATAGTTGAATCTTTTTATTCTCATAATAAGCCTATAAAAGCAAGCCCTCATCTTTCAGAAGATGCCGTGCCAAGACATAATCGACCAATGTGGTTAGTTTGATATTTCGGGGGCTTCCCTGGACAATGGACACATTCAGATTCGCATGTTCCAGCAAAGAAGATTCGTCAGTTCCCATAAAATGAGTTTGCCTGGCATGGCAAAAGGCCTGCCATAAAATCTCCACATCAAAGGCTTGGGGAGTCTGGGCAAAGCCAATCTTGCTGCGTTCAAGAGTTCCAAGTACCTTTTGTTCTGCCGCATCCAATGATTTCACAGTATCCACACAGGGCAGTACAGGGACACAGGCTCCTGTGACAAAAGCGGTTTCCATGCAATCCCTGATGAGCTTCTTTGGTACCAAGGGTCTTACCCCATCATGCACCAACACCACAGGGTTCCCCTTTCCTGTATTCTTCTCTCCCTCTTCAATCATCTGCCTTGCTGCAACAAGCCCATTATACACGGAGTCCTGTCGGGAAGTTCCTCCTGCAACCAAATGGACAGGCAGGCGAAAGGAAAATGGATCAAGGACATGTACCTGACAAAAGGAAAGATCCTCTTCCGGTACAACCAAAAAAATGCCATCGCATAGCCCACATTGATCAAAGACAGAAAGGGTTCTGCTCAACATCGGCATATTTCCAAGGGGGAGATATTGCTTTTTGGTCTTACCTCCCATCCGGCTCCCCTTACCACCGGCAACAATAACGGCATAGCAGATGGGGTTTTTGTTCATATCAGCAATCACCATTCCCTAAGTCAGGTAAGACAACTCCTCAGGCAAAGGAATGCCTTTTCCCATGACATTTTCACCATAATTCACACCAGCAAGGATTTGAATATCATTCAATGCTCTGGAATCCCCTGAAAATTTCACTCGCTCAATTTCTTCCTTACTGATTTTGCCTCCTGCCCACTGAATATCCAAAACCGAAGATGCATCAAATTGATCCCCAGCTACATGCAAAATAACCTCTCCTCCATAGTGCTGGACGATTTTGGCCACCAGCAAGCTGGGACGGCTGTGAAAGCCCCTGTCCTTTGGAATGCCCACCTCAATTTCTGTGGTTTCCATATTTTCATTCAAAATCTTCCTGGCAACATCCTGACCAGAGGACAAAAATTTCCAGGCATGAAAGAGACAAAAATTGATAATTTGCTCCAGCAGTACCTCATGACCAATGATGGCAGAAAGGTCATTACTTACCCGCTTATAGACATCCTTAAATTCGCTGCCGTACAGATGTCTTTCGTAGAAATGCAATAATCGTCCCATGACTTGAAGCAAATGAAGAACAATGGAAAAATGGCTGCGTAATTGTTCCAAAATCCTGTCCTCGGAGCTATTACGGCAGACAACATAGGAATCAAAGGAAGACTGGATATTGTGCAGCTGCATTTCAAAATTGCGAATCAACACCTCATTGACCTTTTCAGGCACAATTTCCCTCAAACCAGCAATGTCATATTTCTCGTAAAAAGCCATGGATTCAAAGGATTTTACCAAATCCAGGAACTGACTGGCAATCCAGGTCAAATTTTTTCTTTGTACGCTTGTTATGGTGTTAAAATCATCAATATCATGGGGAAGGTGCTGGGAAGACGGCACTCCCGGAAAAAAACTGGGGTCATATTCCACAGCGGGAATATCAATATCCAGACGGCAAGCTTCCTGGATCACCAATGCCGCCGTACGGAACAGGGCATCTTGCAGTAAAAACACCAAATCCATGGATTCTTTTTGGAAATCTTCATAATTTGCACAATTATCCAAGAGATAAAATCGACTTCGATTCAGGATATGTTTTTGGGAAAAACAGGCAAGGGATAAATGCCGGACAGTAGCGCACAACTCACGGTAATATAACCATTGGGCATTTTTTTTTGCTCCATGAAAATCAAGAAAATCTTCAAGAATAAAGGAAGTTGTGGCAAGTTTTGATAAGAGCTTTTTGGTAAAAATATAATTGGGATCATCCAGTTTGGCAACGAACAACAGGCATTTGATATACTCAAAAGAAAAAATATTTACCTTTCCGGAAAAAGAAACATTGCAAAACGGTTTCATGGATGATTTACAACCCACTCTTATGAATTATGGTTTGATTTTTGAACGCACACTCCATGCTCAAAAATATAAAAGGATACGGTTTGAGCGACCAATAAGCCGAATTCTGTTATCTGCCAAAGTTACCTTACAGCAGATCAACGATCATTCATCTAGGATGCATGTTGCCATACACCTCCTGCGACCTACCCGGAAACTCGGACGGACAGCCCTCAAACGTTTCCCTATTTGGTCTTGCACCGGGTGGGGTTTACCTAGCTTTTCCGGTCACCCGAAAAACTGGTGCGCTCTTACCGCACCGTTTCACCCTTACCTGCCTGCATTGCTGCAAACCGGCGGTCTGCTCTCTGTTGCACTTTCCTTCATGTTGCCATGACTCCACGTTATGGAGCACCCTGTCCTATGGTGTTCGGACTTTCCTCCCGGCAGGTTTATCACCCGCCCAGCGATCGTTTTGTCCACTCAAACCGTAAAATTATTCTTCTTGGGAATCCTGCTCATAATACAAAATTCTACTGCATTGAGGACAGCAAATCAATTCCTTGGCCCGCTGTACTTCAATGTATAATTGCGGAGGGATATTCATGAAACAGCCCATGCAAACAGCATCCTGTACATTTGCAACGGCAAAGCCCCGGTTCATCTTTGCAATTCGCTTGAATAATCCCATAAGGGAAGACTCCATATTCTGTCCAATCTGTTTTTGTTCTTCCCTGTATTTTTCCAAAAGTGCTTTATTTTCTGACAGCTGGGATACAAGAGTTTCTTTTTCTGCCTCCACCTGTTTTTTTAGCTGAAGGAATTCCTGTTCTGTCTCCTCAATCCCTTTTGTATGGGTTTCTTTTTCTTCCAAAAGTTCCAACAGAGAGGTTTCAATCCCTTCTTTTCTGCGTCTATTATCCTCAACTTCCCGCAAAAGCACCTGATATTCCTTATTGCTTCTTACCATCCGAAGTGTTTCATTACTTTTTGAAATCCGTTGATCAATAAGGGCAATTTCCTGCTCCAGTTCCTTACAAGAGGCAACACATAGGTCAAGATCTTTTTTCTGGTTCTCAAGTCCCTGTTCGAACTCATCCTGGCGTTGTTGTAATTTTGCTTCTTTCTTCCCATCTTCAATAAGAGACGCTTCCAATTTTACAATCTGGGCTTCTGTTTTCTGCAATTGTAATAATGTTTCAATATCCTGTTTTGAAATTTGCTTCATTCTGAAAAACCTTTATACAATAATAAACGGGTCTTTTTCTTCTGTATATCCTTGAATTTCTATGTTATATCCTACCTGAGCAACACCTTGGGAGAGTTTTTCCACCAATAACTCTACAGCTGGATGTTCTGAACCAAAATGACCAATATCCAGAGCCATTTTTCCATGATCTTCTATATCCCTTGCCTCATGATATTTAATGTCCCCTGTGATATACACCTGGGCATCACTTCGCAGAAAAACATCCACCAAAGAGCCGCCGGAACCCGTACAAATGGCAATTCTTTCAATTTTCCGGTCAGAAGTCCCAATCAAACGAATATTGGCAAGGTGCAATGACTGCTTTATATGGGCAGTCAATTCCCGGACATTACAGGCAAACGGAACCGAACATATTCTGCCAAGGCCCTGCAACTCAGATCCTTTTTTTCCGGCCACATTCGTAGTGGAGGCTTCTTCCAGAAAAACAGACTCCACCCGTAACCCCATCTTGGCAGCAACATAGTCGTTCAATCCCTGCCATGCCTTATCCAGATTTGTATGGGCAGCAACAATACTGATCTCATTTCTGGCAGCAAAGGAAATGGCAGCACCCGGCATCCTGGAAAAATCCAATTGTTTTTCGCCTTTCATGATCAAAGGATGATGGGTCAGCACCATATTCGCCCCACACCGAACCGCATGTTCCAACACGGGTATGCTCACATCCAAAGCCGCCAAAATCCTATGAACAGGCCAGGAAGGCATTCCTGCCTGAAGTCCGCAATTGTCCCAGGATTCTGCCAGAGAGAAAGGAAAAAGCCCATCAACCAATTCAAGAACATCCCTTGTCTTCACCATGATGTTGTTCCCTTCTTATCCAAGATCTGCAATCGGGCATGAATATAATTACATATTTCCAATCAGGCAGCCCTAAAAAACAAAAAAAGCGTGTACAATACCCACGCTTTTTTAATTTCTACTGTAATATCCAGGACAACTCAAAGGAGTTCTCCCTTTGAGGATGTTTTCTGGCAAATCCTCAATAGACTACCAATATTCTGGAAACACATTTTCATCATATAATACCTAACAAGCCCTTTGACTGATACTTTTCTGTAAGTTGGTGGGCCCACCTGGATTCGAACCAGGGACCGACCGGTTATGAGCCGGTGGCTCTACCAAGCTGAGCTATAGGCCCTTTCAGCAAAAGCTTGGGTAATATATATGAATCTTCAAAAGGAGTCAACCCTGATCCAGCATGCGAACGAACTCATAAATTGAGAAAGCAGGCTTTTTTCTATCAGAAACTTACTCGAAAGAAGGAAAATGCAAAATAATTATTTTTGTATTTTCCAGAGATACGAAATAACCTAGTATCCCTTTGATTTTGGTGCAATAAAAGAGACAAATTGGTCTCTGGAAACAAACACCTGACTTTCTACGGTATGGTAAGGAGAATATTTGATTTTAAATATGTAACTCCGAAATGATGGTAATTGGACATCCACATGTCCTGCTCTATCAGTTTTCAAACTATGTAATAGATTATGGTATGAATCATAAATTTCAATGGGAAGTCCAGCAATTTCTTCACCAGGCGAATACAACTCATCTCCATTGGAATCTCTAAAAACCAAAACATAGAGACCTGCCCTTTCAAAGAAAACAGATCTGCCATTCAACCCATTGGAATAAAAATGATTCCTGGCAGCAATGTTTATTTGACGGATACTGGAATAATCATAGAAGAATTGAGATGTTACAGCCATGGAAGAAAAGTCATTTGAAAAAAGAACTCTTTCTTGCAGAGAAGAAAAAATTTCCTTTTCAAGCAATCGAGAAAAGCATTGGGATACAGAGGTCCTCTTTCTTTCGTCAATAGAGGTATTTTTTCCAGAAGGCGAAAAGAAAGAAGAAAAGTCATATTGAAAAAAGTGATCGGAAGAATTTATATTGACAGGGTTGAGAGAGTCTCTCCTGTTAAGATTTTCATATAATCCAGAAGAAAAAAATACGGGAGAATATGACCTGTTTATCAGAGATGGAAAGTACAATGTATTCTCAACCCAAAGAAGTGTTTCCTTTTTGACAAAAGAAGGAATTTGTTCTGGATACGCTCGAATCTGATTGATAAGATTAAGCATTTGCATATCATGTACTGCAATCCCCTTTGCAAGATGAAGTGCAAAAAACCATGAGCTATTCCCCTGGACATCTGTTCCAGAAGAGATAAGAATCCCCACTCTACCAACCTTATGGGACAAAAGCACCTTTTCCCGGCCCTTTTGAAATTCTTTTCCAAGGGTATGGCTAATAAAAATCCTGCATGCTCTCTCCAATGACATGTAATTCATAAAAGAAATTACCGCACTACGATTCACAGCATACATATAGTGATTTTTTTGGGGAATTGATTTGTCTGCATAAAAAGGACGCTCATGGGAGAATTCCGAATTGGCATGGTCTTGCAGAATACGATCCTTACGAAGTGCAGGAAAAACCGTATTCGGGAAAATATTGTTTTCTTGTAAAAAGGCAGGAGAATATCCGCGAATAATAAGGTTCTGATATGGAGCTTTTCGAATTTCATTAATTTGACTTAAAACATAGGAAGAAGGATCCCAAGGACCAACAGAAGCAAGAGGAGCAGCAAAAACAAAACCTGCCATGCCCAAAAGGCAGCCAACGACGAAAACAAAAATGATATGTACAGTATTTTTTTTCATAATGCTTTAAATAATATGCAAATAAAAGGCCAAAATCACAATTTTCTTCATCAAGAAAACTTTTTCTTCCAACATGAATAGATACAAATAGATACAAAACAAACGGCGAACTAGTAAAATAAAAACCAGGGCCGGCATTCATACATTATGTACAAATATAACCAACCCTGGTTAAAAACAATCTTTGAATCTTACTGTGTTCGTGACTGCGAAGTAATTTATTCCCTAAGGGCCATATCCACGTTTTCCAGCAATGGATCAAGCAGATAGGAAATAATGGTACGTTTGTCCGATGCAATGTAGCAGGCAGCAGGCATTCCCGGTGAAAGGTATGCATTTTTCTCTTTCAGGTCAGCCTTGTCAACGGTGACCCGTACCTGGTAATAGGGAGGCACCATCTGACTGGCCCCAGGAGGCACAACCAAGTCTGCGGACACATAAACCACCTTGCCCTGAACAGGGGGGGTGGACTTTCTCTGGAACGCGGCCAGTTGCACCTTGGTGGGCTGGCCCACTTTCACACTAATAATATCCTGGGGTCGGACCCTTGCCTCAACGATCATATTGGTATTATCCGGCACAATTTCCAGCAAAGGCATACTGGGTGTAATAACCCCACTACTTTCCGAATGTACCCGCATATTGATGACAACTCCGCTGATGGGTGCCCGGATCATCAAACGTTCCCTTGCATCCAGCTGGGGTTTTAATTGTTCCCGCACCTCAAAAATAATATCAGAAACATCTCCAAGTTTGGATACAGCATGATCCCGGTACTGATTTTTCATATCCATGACGCGAAAATTGATCTCCTCAATCTTTTGTTTGGACTGGGCAATGTCCTGAATGAGTTTTCCCTTCCGCCCCCGGTAACTTGCAAGGGATTTTTCCAGTTCCAGGATATTTGATTTACTCATATACTTGTCTTTGAGCAAAGGGCGCTTGCTTTCCAGATCATCGGAAATATTCTTGATAATGCTCTGTACGCTTACAAGTTCTTCCCTTGCTCCCGCGGCCTGATTCTCCAACTGCTTGATCTGGGAACGATATAATTTAATTTTTCCGGCAAGATCCGTTACTGTGGAGTCAAAAATCTTGGTTTCCATGATTTTGATTTCATCCACTTTTTCCGGTGGAGCTTCAAGGATCTCCTTTGGCCAGGTAATTTCATCTTCCATCTTTGCCTGGGCTTTAAGTCTTGCAGCTTCGGCCATTTTTGCCATCAACCGTCCTTCCAGCAAATCCACGTTGGAGCTGATCCGGGAACTTTTCAATTCAATCAAAACCTGATCTTTTTTGACCTCATCACCGTCTCTGACCAGAATTTTCTCAATAATCCCACCTTCCAGATGCTGAACAACCTTTCTTTCTCCAACCACTTTTACCACGCCGGGGGCAACGATGGCTCCCTGAAAAGGAAAAAACACAGACCATATAAAAAGCCCGCCAAAAAATAGGGCAATGACCACCACACCTGCGACAATATATCTGGTGGGATCGGTATCCAATAAATTCTGTTCCTTCATTATTCTGCTCCTGTTTCTTCATTGACAGCCTTTGCAGGCACCTGTTTTTGTGCAAGGCTGGCAAGGACATCTCTTGTGGGGCCGTATAATGCCGGTTTCCCCTCTTTTATTACCATGGTTTTATCCATATATCCCAAAAGATCACTTCGGTCTGTCACCAGAACCAGTGTCATTTTTTCTTCTTTCACACGCTGCATGACCAGCAACAGGCCTCTGCTATGCTGATCATCAAGATACCCATGTGGTTCATCAAGGATCACCACCCTTGGTTTTCCGTAGAAAGCCCTTGCCAGGGAAATCAGACGGCATTGACCTGCGGAAAGATTGCTGCCTGTTCTCTCCACCAGGGTATCGTATCCCTGGGGCAATTTCAGAATCATCTCGTGGGCACCAGCCATTTTAGCTGCTTCCACCACTTGGGCAGGATCAATTTCCTGGAACCGTGCAATATTCTGACTGATACTGCCCGGAAACAACACAGGATACTGGGGAGAAAAACCCATATACTCTGTCAGCTGCTCTTTTGGCCATTGAACAAGCTCTGCCTTATCCAGACGAATTTTCCCGGATGAAGGGGGAACCGCCCCAGACAAAAGTTTGCAAATGGTACTTTTTCCTGAAAAAGAAGGCCCTGCAATACCCAACGATTCTCCAGGCAACAAATCAAAACTGATACCTTGTAAAACCATTTTCTGGCCATGGGCAAACACCAGCCCCTCTGCCTGGAAATGGCCTTCTGGTTCGGGCAGGGGCAGGGGAGATTTTTGTTCTTCTGTGCTGACAAAGGTATCCAGCCTTTTATAGGCACCAGCAGCCTCAATCTTCCACTGCATACCTGACAAAACCCCATCCATGACAAAAAATATGCGAACAACAATCATGGTGGCGGCAAAAATGGCACCGGCAGACACCTCATTGGCAAAAAAGGCAAAGGCACCAGCACCAAACACGGCAGCCACAGAAATCATATGAAGAACCCGGACAATGGTTCCAATACGAAGATGCGCGTTCAAGGCACTATCAATCATCCGGCGAACCTTCTCTCTGCGGCCTCCTTGATTTTCTGCCAGGATTTCTTCCATTCCAAGACCTGACACAATATCATCATGGGCAGAGTACAGTCCATTGGTATCATGGGAAAGATTTTCTGCCCCATCTGCCACCAGATATTTTTTCTTGTCCAATTTATACAAAAGGATCTGGAATACTCCGGAAATAAAGACTCCGCCAATGGCGACATTTCCCACAAGAGGATGGATAAACAATAAGAAAATCAAATAGAGTACCATCCAGGGAACTTCCACCAAGGAAGAAAAATATCCATGGGTCAGGGCTTTTCTCACACAGTCCAGATCCGCAAGTCCTCTTGTATATAGAGAATTACTCCCGATATAGGATGATCGCCGCAAAATGGCAGGTTCCAGCTCCCTCGTCAGGGAGGTTGCCGTCACAGAAAGAAGCCGGGATTTCAGATAATCCAGGGCCGCCACAAATCCCAGACAGATCAACAGCCCAACCCCAAGGGCAAACAGGCTGACCAGACTGAAACTGAACAATACCCGATCATAGACAATCATCATATAAAGGGGCAAACACAGATAAATCAAATTCATGCAGAAGCTGAATCCTGCAATGATAAAAAAATACGTACGCCAGGTGTTTCTCATGTAGTGCATTAACTGCCTCCCATCATCTGCTCAAAAACTTCTGATCCAGGCCCAAACATGGTCTGACGCCCCTTGTTCAATACCAGGATCTTGTCTGCCACATGTAAAAGCTCAGGTTTGTGGGTAATAATTATGGTTGTGGCACCCACCTCTTTCAAATATTTCAATGTATTTTCAAGGGCAATATCTCCTGCCTGATCCAGATTGGAATTGGGCTCGTCCAGCAACACCAGTTTTGGATTGCCAAAAATCGCCCTGGCAAGACCCACTCGTTGGCGCTGACCACCTGAAAGACTTTGTCCTGCCTCCCCAATATCTGTTTCATAGCCATTGGAAAATTGCAAAATGGTTTCATGGGCACCGGCTCTTTTGGCAGCACCCACCACTTCTTCGGCATCGGGTTCTCCCATACGGGCGATGTTTTCGCTTACGGTTCCTGCGAATAATTCCACATTCTGGGGCAAATACCCCACCACCTTTGCCATGTCCGTATCATCAATATCCATTGTTGGAATATTGTCAAGGGTGATACTACCTTCACTGGGAGGCCACATGCCAAGCAAAGTACGAAACAAACAGGTTTTCCCGGCTCCATTGGGACCCACAACACCAAGAATTTCCCCCGGGGAAAGCTCAAAATTCAAATCATCCAGTACCCTGGTTTCACCAATGTTCAACACCAGGTGCTGGACAGATAATACAGGAACAAAATTTTCAGGTATGGGAATTCGTTCTGATTTGTCCGTATCCAGAATTTTGGAAAGATTATCAAAAGCTTCCCTTGCCCCTGCTGTTTGTTTCCACGCCGTGATTCCCTGGGTCACAGGAGCCAAGGCCCGTCCCATGATAATGGACGAGGCAATGATGACACCGGGATTGGCCTTGTTGGCAATCACCAGCATGGCCCCGACCCCAAAAATGGCCACCTGCATGAACACACCAAAACTCTGGGCAACGGCCGTGAGTAAATGCCCCTTTCGACTTGCCCGGTTCTGACAGGTTAATTGATTTTCCGTAAATCCTTCAAAATGCTTGGTCACATTGGGGATCATCCCCATGGACAGCAATTCCCTTGCCGTCTGGAAACTGATGGTCAGCCATTGACGAGACTGGGCCTGAAACTGGCTGGCTTCTTTCATGTCATCCTTGCTCAACCTGGTTTGCAAAAGACCTATGGTAAGGGAACCCAGGGCACCAAATGTGGCAGTAAGCCCCAAAAGCGGATGAACAAGATAAATGATTCCAAGATAAATAAAGATCCAGGGCACATCAAAAAAGGCAAAAATGGCCGTGCCGCCAAGATAATTTCTCAGCACGTTGATATCCTTGATTCCCTGGTTATAGGACAATCCGTCCAGTCGCCCCAGATCCCGGAGCATGGCCCGTAACACCGAACCTGTCAAAAGGGCATCCAGCTTGATCCCTGCCCGGACCAGAAGTCTGGAACGACACATTTCCAAAAATCCAAACACAGCAAGGGCAGCAAGAGCAATCAGGGTAATCACGTACAAGGTCGCCATACTGCCGCTGCCCAGAACCCGACTATATACAGCCAGCATGTACAGGGAAAAGGTTAAATGTAACGTATTGATAAACAGAGAAAAAAGTCCTGCATAGGCAAAATATGGCATGCAGGATTTCAAATAGAATTTCATGATTTACCCTGGGATAATGCAGTAAACACCTGGTTGGCAGGACCAAACATGGCAACAGTCCCATTCTGCAGCACAAGCAGCTTATCCATGGGCTGCAGCATGGAAGGAGTATGGGTAACCATGACACAGGTACATTGTTCTTGTTTCAAGCTATGCAGCACACCAATCAAATCCTGTTCCCCCTGCTGATCCAGATTGGACGAAGGTTCATCCAGAACCAAAAGCCTGGGATTTCCATACAAGGCACGGGCAAGACCAACTCTCTGCCTTTGGCCGCCAGACAGCTTTACGCCGCCGGGACCTTCCAATATGGTATCCAGCCCATCGGGTAAATGTATCACAAGCTCTGTCAACCCGCTTTTCTCCACAGCTTTTTCCACAGCTTCCATATCCACATCCCCAAGCCGGGCAATGTTTTCTGCCACGGTGCCGGGAAATAATTCAATTTCCTGGGGCAGATAGCCAATATATTTCCCAAGCTCTTCCTTGTTCCAGGAAAAGATCTCTGCCCCGTCCAGACAAACCGTCCCCCTGGAAGGCCAGATCCCCAGAATCAAACGGCACAAGGTGGTTTTTCCTGCACCACTAGGCCCAATGATTCCCAAAAATTCTCCCGGTTCAATGGCAAAGGAGACATTACGCAACAGCATATAAGGCCCCATACGAAAGGACAGTCCATCAGCCTGCAAGGCACCGGAAGGTGCCGGTAACGCCATGGGTACTTTCTGATTGTCAATGAATTCGGAGAAGCCTTTGAGTCTGGAATATGCCTCGTGGGCCTGCTTGGTCATGCGCCAAGAGGAGGTCGCCTGAATAAGGGGGCCAAGCCCCCTTCCCATAATAATGGAGGCTGCCACAAGCATTCCCACATCCATCCCCTCAGTCAAAGCCAGATACGCTCCCACGCCATAAATGCAAACCTGGATGACATTCTGCATGGGCTTGATCATGGCCTGGATGGTGCCCGCATAATAACTTGACTGGGTCTGGTTTTCCATCACCAATCGATTTTTTGACAC
>PDWI01005811.1_pt1 | contig 15763 bp, 14 predicted proteins | sample 1430891 | NCBI WGS metagenome assembly PDWI01 (sample SAMN01162508, study PRJNA174530) | Oral metagenome, whole genome shotgun sequencing project. | biome: Marine environment; feature: Marine mammal; material: Swab sample of the gingival sulcus; isolation source: swab sample of gingival sulcus...
CTTATCAATTTCGCCAAAGAAATCATCGAGTTCCTGGTCAATTTTAACGTTTACATCAATGGTGATATGGATGGGTTTGATTTCCACCGGTTTCACTTCCACCTGATGGCGCGTGCAACCTGCAAATGTTAGCCCCAGTATCAGTACCAGGGGGAAAAAGAGTCCTTTTTTCGTCATATTACAGATTCTCCTTTATTGTTTGTAGTTTTTTGCCCAGCTTAAAAATGTTTTCCTGCGGCAGGTTAAAATTCAGGTTTAACCGCAGCGGATGTCGTATTCCAGGTCCTTCCGGGCTGTGAACAATTTGTCCAGACTGATAGCGAAAAGGTAATGGCTCAGTCGGTTTCCCCTGTAAGGCCATCTTTAAAGTAAGTTCCTCGTTTTCACTTGTAAAGGTGAGACGGGACCAGTCATATGAAAAATTTTTCAGTGCCAATAGAGAATAATCCAGGGTTGCTGTCTGCGGTGCTTGTTGCATGGCGGATTGCAGCAGTTGAGTATTTGAAAATTTTAGTGTGCTACTCTTCCCTGGGGTCGAGAACATAAAACCGTTATTAAAAAATACCCCACTCTCTGAAAGATGAATGGGGATCTTGCCATTCAGGGAACCTGTTCCTTGCACTCCTTCAATCCCGAATTGAGCGAGAAGTTGGGCAAAATCAAGTCTGTCGCAATACAGTGTTGTGTCCAGGCTTTTTTGATTCACAGAGAAGCTGCCAGACTCTACTTTTCCATTACACCAGTTGAGTTGACTTTTTTCGATAAAAATATTGCCACCTTCTTCCAGTCGATAGCGTATATCAGCATCTTCGAGTCGTATGGTTCCTAAATCCATTTGCCCGACAGTTATGTGTTGACTGGGTTTGCTGCGTAAACCTATAAGATCAACGATATGAAGTTGAGTGTTAAGATTACTCAAATACACCTTATTTTCAGGAATACTGATATTTATATCGTTCAGGTTAAGTGTGGCTGTACTCGAGGTGCCTTCTGAATTAATGACTGCCTCCGCTGAAAGTTTGCCGTCAAATTCCAGATCGTCTGGTATGTTCAGGTATGAGGCAAAGGTTGCTGAGTGTAGTTGGGTTTCTGGTATTGTCAATGTAAGGATGTGATGGGTATAATCGGAAATCCCTGTAATTTCTACTGCCAGATCGTCTTGTAACGGGGTGGATACCAATGCTGATAACCGTGCTTCTTTGTTCGAATATATTAATTTACTGTTGAAAGAAGCGATGTGATTAACGGTATGAAAAATTTTGTCGATTGTGAAGGAACCTTCACCGACAGGGTATAACTGGTTGGTGTGTAATTTCAGTGGCAGTTTAAGCGAAACATCCTGGAGCGTTATCTGTTTTGGTAAAACGATCTCTGAAATGGATGTGTTGACTTCTCCTTTTAGGGCGTTGTTGTTCAAAGTAAATTCTGATTCTGTCTCAAATCCGTTAAACAAAAGCTGCTGGTTGCTGGCAGAAATGTTCAAACTCTCTATTGTGCTGGTGGTGATTGTCTTAAAACTTTCGCCTTTTTTTACAACTGCAATTTCAGAAGCCAGCGACGTTATCTCCACCTGTTTGTCCATGTAATCAAAGGTAACCGGCTTGACAGCAGCAAGTGAGATGTTGGCTGATAATGAATCGTTTTTTGTTTTTTTGAAGATGTAACTGCCGTCGATAACACTTTTTTTTGTGCTATTTTTCCTGTTATCGATAATCTGGTAATTACCGGAACCGTTGATGGTTTCACCGAAGCTGATGTCTCCCTTGCTCTTGAACAGTAACGGAACAGGGGCGTTACAGAACAGGCTGAAAATCTCATACTGAAGTTTTTCTGCATCACCTGTCAAATGCGCTATTGGCAGATCATCAGCAAAAGCCAATGAATAGTTGTCGCTTTCTATAACCAGTCCCTGCGCGGTTATACTGCCATTAATATCTGTCGGCTTGAGGCTTTTTTTATCCAGCTCACAATCCAACATGAAAGAAAATGAATCGTAATTGATCCGTGCTGTGTCTGGCAGGAGTGATTGTACCAGGGCTGAGGCGCTGTTTTGCATGGTCTGAAAGCTCAGGGTATAATGGTCCAGCTTGTTATTGAGTGCCAGTGACGCTTCAGATGTAAGGTCACCTGAGGTTGTTATTGTGACACTAACTTTGTCGAAATAATCGTCTCGTTCATGGTGGCTGGTTGGGTAATCTATGGTCAGGGCTCCATCCAAACTGATGACGCTTGCTGGTTGATCCTGGTGATGAACGAAGAGAGTGCAGTTATTAAAAGCAATGGAGTCGATTGTGAACGGAAGCTGTAAGGGCTGCGTTGTTAAACTGTCTTTTTTCTTCGTCGTTGCATCAGCGGGCGGAAAAATAGGCGATTTTTCAATCAGCTGGAGATGAAAGGTTCCGCCATTTATATGCAGTTTGTCAAATCTTTTGTTGATAAGGGCTCTAGGAGAAAAACTCAGGCTGATTGCTGGCAGGTTGATCAACGGCTTATCATCATGTCTGACTTCAAAATTTGCATCGAGGCTAAACGGTGATATTCTGGATATGTTGAGTTTGATCACATTGTTTGCAGGCGAGCCGATGATCCTGGGCAATAAAAAGGTGTTTGCAAAATATGGCAGGGCAAACAGCACAAGTGTTGACAGAAAAACAATAAGACCGACAGCAATGAGGACATGGGAACGTTTCTTTTTCATTTTATTTGGATGAATAGAAGCAAAAGTGTTGCATGATTATAGGTAGAATTGCTAGGTTTGTAAACAACTGGTCTTCACGGCAGGGCTTGGACTTTTTTTCAAGAAGAAACAAGCCTGGCTCTAGAGTCCTTGTTGAAGGTGTATATACAGACCCCTTTTTTATTGGTGGATTTGTCTTAAAAAAAACAAGATAACAGGTAGTTATATGTCTGATAGAATAGATTTTGATGAAATTTTAGCTAAATATAAATCTGATCCATATCACTATGTTGATGTTTTTGCTCCCCACACGGGGAGGATAAAATTTCAGATTCAACAAGGTTCGGAAGTTGATGCGCCCAGTGGCGAATGGAATCATGTGCCTGGAACAAATTTGTATGAGATAACCCGGGAGCGAAATCCCAAGATGGTTTCTGCCCTTATCAATGGCGTGGTCTCTTTTGTCCGTTCTGAGAGCGAAGGTGAATTTGTGGAAGCAGGTGAGAAGTTGTTAACCATCCGTCATCCTCTCAAGAAAAAAGAGATTATCGAAAATATTTTGAAAGAGGTGCTGTTTTTGTTTCCTGCTCCCGAGACAGCAAAGTATTTTTTCTCGATGGATATTCAGTCGAGACTTGAAAAGAAAGGGCTGAAAGCTGTTTCCATTTCTTCTGGAGAAGAGGTCTTTACTATGTCTCTTATGAAGCGGGATACTCCGGTACATTATCATGGTGATAATGGCGTAATTTATTCGGTTTATTTCAAACCTGGAGGGACTGTTGAACAGGGTGCTCCGCTCATCGGTGTTTGTCCGCCAGACAAACTTGAACTTATTCGAAAGGTCATCACCCGGGTGAAGGCTGAGTGGGATAAGTAGGTGCTGGAGATGTTTCAGAAAGAGGTTGGGCTTGGTGTTGAAAACTGGCTGTTTTTTCTCGTACGCCGATGATTTGTCTTACTCCCCAAGCTATTCAGCAATACATTGATGCACACCATCTTCCCAAAAAAGAAGCTGCTCTTTCTGAGCATGCGCAAGCAGTTTATCGCTATGGTGCCTTTGTTGCATCGGAATTAATCTGTTGTAAAAAACTGCCAAGGGCTATGACCTTTGCTAAAGAGCAAATAACGCAGAGCCTGGAATGCGGCAAGGGGTTTTCCAATGGGGTGGTGGTCGTTGCCGAAGAACTTGAACAGTCAAAGGGAAGGTTCTCAAGAGACTGGCATGCCCCTGTCGGTGGGCTTTGGGGCTGTTTTGTCCATGTGAATACCTTGCTCGAGCAGTCACGAAATCTCATGTCCTTGGCGGTTGGGGTAGCCTGTTGTCAGGCTGTCCAGGAGTTTACCGGAGAAGGTGCAACAATACGCTGGGTGAATGATGTCCTGATAAAAGGTCGGAAACTTGCCGGTTTTCTGGTTGAAAGCTTTACAGACCCTGTCTTTGGTGAAAGATACGATATAATTGGTTTTGGAATAAATATAAATAACAGCAAGTTTCCCGAGGAGCTTGCCGGACTTGCAACCTCGCTTGCTGCAGTGGCTGGACGGGAAGTCAGCCTTTACGACTTTGCCCTCTCATTTTTTTCTCATCTGCGCTGGAATTTTGGTCTGTTGTATTTCGAAGAAGATCAATTGTTGAAACACGGCAAGTACACTGGTAAAGATGGCGAACATCTGGTTGTTAGCAGCTGGAAACTGCTGTCGGATACGGTTGGCAAAAGGGTGTGTTATGGTTTTGATGTTATGATATCTCCGCAATATGAGGCCACTGTGGTGGCAATTCTCCCCGACGGTAGTTTGTTGATGCAGTTCGATGATGGGACGACTACAGTTGAGAATGGCGGTGAAATTCGATACCTGTCCTGATGAAATTCTGTAACAGCTGTGAGTTTGTTTTTATCCCGGATATTCAGTTTAACAATACGATAAAAGAAGAATTGGTAAATTTCTTTATAATCTAATCGGTTAAAAGTGAAGTGAGCTTATGGTATAATGGATTATCCCAGAAAAATGAGGTCGTAAAGGGAGGTTGTACTCTGACGTTTGATTGTTTTTTTTATTTTATTATCGAAAAGGCGGAGTTAGGCATGCATAAAAAAATAAGACTCGCTTGTAAGGGGCTTGTTTTTTTTCTCAGCCTTGTGATACTATTTTGAGATGAGAATCGTAATCAAAATGCAGGAGAGGAGATGTTCAGAAATTTAAGAATCAAGACCAAAGTTACTATTCTGGCGGCTTTCATTTTTACCTTTTTGATGGCAATTTCAATTTTTGTCAGCATAAAAATCTCGTTTGATATCATTCATGACAGAGTTGAATCTCACGAAGCACCTGCAAGTGTAAAATATATTGCTGAAGTCTTTGATAAGAAGATTACAAAGGCCATTGCCTTGGGTAAAATTATTGGCGATAATCCCTTCGTTTATGACTGGTTACAAAAAGAGCGCACGGAGGAAACGACCGCGACGATTACTGAATATTCTCAAAAATTCATAGAAGAAGGTTTGTCCATTACTTTTATTGTTTCTGATAAAACCTTAGACCTTTACACTCAGGATGGATTCTTTAAAACTTTGAGTAAGGATGTTGCGAGGGATTCCTGGTATTTTGACGCAGTGTCTTCCAGGAAAAAGGTTGCCATAAATATTCAGCCTTCGGAGACAAGTGATGAACTTACTGCCTATGTCAATGTACTTATGGGCGATGTTAATCAGCCGTTCGGTGTGGCTGGTGTGGGTATCAGTCTCACAGATGTGTCTCGAGAATTAGCCAAATTCAAGATTAGCGAATCTTCTGTTGCTTATTTGATTACTGAAGATGGAGGGATTAAGGCCCATCCCGACAAAAAGTATGTTGTCGAAATAAGGAATATAAAAAACATTCCAGAACCAAATTACAAAAAAAATGTAGTAGATGAACTTTTACGTAATGATTCTGGCTTGTTGAAATACAAGGACAAGAATGGGGATGAAAAGATGCTCGTTTTTACCAGTATTCCTTCAGCAGGATGGAAAGTTGTTATCGAAGCCCCCGAAAAAGAATTTGATAAAGGTTTGAATAAGATTGTTGTTACCAACGGCATAGTCCTTATTGGTTTCGTTTTGTTTATTGTTTTAGTTCTTAATTTTATGATGCGGGTCATTCTTAAGCCCATCAATGAAACAGTAACAACCCTAGAAGACATTTCCGAGGGAGAGGGGGATCTGACCAAACGAATCAAGGTGAGTTCCGGTGATGAGGCTGGACTACTTTCGGCAAGTTTCAATAAGTTTGTCGACAAACTTCAACAGATGATTACCCGCATTGCCGAACATACCGATTATGTCGGTGACTCTTCTGATGACTTGGAAGGTATTGCCACAACTCTTGTCGAAAATTCTCAGGAAAATACCCAGAATTCCCAGAAGGCTGCAGCTGCCGCCAAAGACATGAGTCGGAGTATTGGGGCTATATCAACCACGCTGCAGACTGCTTCTGACAATGTCAGTCAGATCGCTGCTGCCACCGAGCAAATGAAGGCGACAATTGCTGAAATCGCGTCACGTTCAGCAAATGCCAGGGAGATAACCGGAGAGGCTGTTATGCTGGGGGGAGATTCCTCAGGACAGATTGAGGCACTGGGAAGATCGGTGATGGATATTGGCAAGTGGCAAGGTAGCTGCAAATATAACAGATATTTCCGAGCAGACCAATTTACTGGCTCTCAACGCAACCATAGAGGCCGCCAGGGCGGGAGAGGCTGGTAAAGGCTTTGCTGTGGTCGCAAATGAGATAAAGGCTCTTTCAACCCAGACCAACGAAGCAACCGAGGATATCAAAGAAAAGATTAAAGGAATAGAGCAAACTTCGGAAATAACGATTTCAAGTATTGAAAAACTTTCTCAAATCACTGAAACTATTGACGATATTGTGTCAAAGATTGCCGTTGCGATAGACGAGCAGGCGGTGACAACAACAGATCTTTCTGAAAAAGTATCAAATATTTCGCATGGCTTGAATGACATCAATGAAAATGCTGCTGAAATTGCAACCGTTTCAGGAAAAATGGCTGACGATATTGGAAGCATTAACGCACGTTCATCGAAGATGTCTACCAAAAGTATGGATGTGTTAAAAAAATCCGAAGGCTTAAAAGACTTGTCTCACAATCTCAAGGCATTGGTGGATCGGTTTAAGTTTTAGGAGAAAGGTGTGACGGTTTTTTGAGGAAATGCTGTTATTTATCAGCAAAAGTAGCGTTGAGAAGCCTCAGGGATTGAAAATCTTTTTGAAATAATACCTTGGCATACCGTTGTAACAGGAATGAAATCTCTTTTTGTAATGTTGATGAGAGCTTCAGCCTGTGCAGATGTTCCAGTTTCTGGTCAAGAGCCTTGTTGAGCAGGTTGATGGTGCCGTTGGAAAGACTGGCATAATGGGTCCGGTCAATTTGCTGGCAGTTGTTGCAAATCAAGCCTCCGGTCGAGTAGTTGAACGAGAAGGTACTGCAGCTGTTTACTGTGGCACCACAGTGTAAACAGGCAGAAAAATCGGGCCTATACCCAAGCAGATCGAAAAGCCTTGTCAGGTAAAGGAGAAGGATGGTTTGCGGAGAATGGCCGAAATCCAGGTAATGCAGAGACCACAAGGTAAGAGCAAATATATCTTGATCACGTTCTTTCTCACTTGTCGCAACGAGAAGAATTTCTTGAATAACTGATGCAGCGATAAAAAGTTTGTAATGTTGCCTCAGATTCAGGAAACTGTTGTGTAATTCGGCCTGCTCTACAAATGCCAGGTTGCCATTGGCGGATTCCTTAAAAACAACGTGAAGAAAAGAAAAGAGTTCGAGCTTGTTGACAAAGCGGCGTTTAGAGCGATTGGCACCCTTGGCGATCCCTGTAAAACGACCATAATCACGAGAATAGAAGGTAATAATCTTATCGGATTCTCCGTGTTCCTGATACCCGAGAACCAGGGCGTCAGACTCCTGGGTTGGGCGACTCATCTAGGACTCTTCAGAAGATTGGGGAAGAAAGAGTCTGATTTTTCCATTTTCAGGCGGGGGAAAAACAACAAGTTTACCATTGAGGAAAAAGGTCGCTCCTGTATTTTCGGGCAGCACAAACTCGAGTGTTTGGTTGGCAGACCATTTCAGTTTTTCACCTGCCTGTATATAAACGCTTTTGGGTGCTGAGTTATCCAGGGCTATCTTAATTGTTGCTGGCTCAGGAAAAGTTGCTTCGACCACATAGGTTGCTGCTTGGGAAGGATCAACCACATCGGTGGCTACGTGAGCCGTTTTTTGCAGACTACGCAATTTTTCACTGACAAGCCTTGCCGGGTTTATTGAATAATACCAACAAACTACTGCGATAAAAACGATGAGGGTCAAAAAGGTTACACCGAAGAACAGGGTCGGTGGTCCTTGCGGCCTTTCAGCCATGGCGCCGATTTCCTTGGCAAGTCTTGATGGGGTTGGGGTGACCTTCTCGTCCTTGTTGCTGCCTTTGATCTCGTCATCAAATCTTACGAGGACATCCTTTGGGTCAAGTCCCAGATTTTGGGCATAAATTGAGTAGAGACCTCGCGCAAAGGTTAACGGCGGAAGATCTTGATAATTATCCTCTTCAATGGCAGTTAAAATAGAGAATGAAATTTTGGTTTCTTCTGCCAGATTATGGAGATCAAGACCTTTTGTTTTTCGGGTTTGCCTCAGATACTCCCCCAACTTTTGAGTCATTTCGTCTCTTCCTGTATCCGTTCCCATGTCCAATAATTCAATGTTGTGCCTGCAGGTTAATCTGAAATTTACAAAACTTCTATATACGCATTTTCTCTTAACTGTTTAATCCAGTTATTATAATCATTTTTGAACTGTCGTTCATACAGAATTTCACGAATTTCTTCTTTTACTGATTCGTAAGGGGTTTTAGTTGTTACGTTGTTTTCAGTTATAGCCGTCACCTTAAAAAACTGAAATCCGAACTCGGTCTCAATTATTTCACTTATCTCATTTTTTTTGAGAGGAGCGATGACTTCACGCATTTCATCGGACATTTCATCTGTGGTAAATGTGCCAATGTCTCCTCCGTCATCGGAAGATGGGAGGTCGGAAAACTTTTTTGCCAGAGAAGCGAAGTCTTCATCGTTTACCGCCATCTTACGAACATTTTCAGCCTGAATCAGAGCCTCCGATTTTTCTCCCTGATTCCAGGTTATTCCTATTTGAAGAAGAGAGTATGCTGTCCCATCTGTTTTTGGCGCAAACTCGCGGTCATAATAATCGATAATCATTGCTTCGGTCACGACTATTTTTGAGCGGATTTCAAAGGAGACAAGTTTTGCCTGGAGCATCTGGTTCCTGAACATCTCTTTATGCTGTTGGAGGGTTAAACCATTTTTTTTGAGTTCAGCAGCAAACTGTTCTACCGTCATGTTATTTCCGTTCAACAGATTCTGATAGGCAGCATTGAACTCGTCGGCAGAAACGGAGATTTTCTTCTGTTGTGCAAGTTGTCGGATGAGGCGTTCCTCGATTACTCTTTGCAGGATTTCACTGCGTACCTTGGCAATGGTAGCTGCTACTTGTGCTGGTGGTGTCGATTGGACAATCCTTTGAATAAATTGATCTGTTTCAGCCTCAAGTTCGGTCTTGGTTATGATGTCGTCATTAACTACAGCGACAACCTTGTCCAGTAACTTTGAATAAACTGGCTGCGAGCAGAGCGTCAAACATGTAACAATAATTGACAGGGCAAGGGCGGGAGATTTTTTTAAAGTATTCATCGTAAAGGTATAACCTTGTATTGTATAGGGTTCGTAGTGATCAGTCCATGTCGTTAAAAAGTAAGATTTAACATCTTTAAACTCATACGTTGTTTCTGACAATGTTTTTCTTGCCTTCAGTTTGAATATATTAATATATGAACTATTATTTTTTGTTGCTGGACATTGACTTTCACAAAAGAAAGGATATGGTCAACAGGGAGGAAATAGAAAAGAATTATCTTGCAAGGAGATGCTGATGTTTCGTAAATATAATAATATAATCATCGTGTTGATGACAGTGATGTGCATTTGTGTGATGCCTTTTACGGCAGTTGGTGATAACGAAATGCCGTCATTTCGTCTTAAGAATGTTATTGACGGTAAAATTGTAGATAGCAAGGAGTTGGCAGACAAGGTTGTCTTGATAGCCTTTTTTGCCACCTGGTGTCCGCCGTGCCGGGTAGAAACCCCTGACCTTGTCAAGCTGCAAAACGAGTATGGACCTGAAGGGTTTGCTGTTATCGGCATGGCCATGGATGGCGCAAAGACCAAGGCTGTCAAGGCTTTTTCCGATGAGTTTGGCATTAATTATCCTGTGCTGGTTCCCAGTTATGACATCATACAGCAATATGGTGGGATTTATTCCATCCCTACCTCGTTTTTGGTGGACAGAAAAGGCAACGTGGTGAAAATGTACAGGGGGGTAGTCTCCTACAGGAAACTGACTAAAGATCTGAAGGCGGTGCTATAATGTGCTGTTATGGATAAGGACTCCTGTTTTTTTGCCCGTTTGCGAACCAACACAGTTGTCGGTTGACAAGTATGGTTCGGCAAAGTAGGCTGTAAGGTCGGTTGGTGAGAATCAACCGGCTTTTTTTTTACTGTTATAATCAATCTTCGAAGAGCGATGGAGTTAGTAAAGGCGATTATTTTAGGCTGTGTCCAGGGGGCAACAGAGTTTTTGCCGATTTCAAGTTCCGGTCATCTGGTAATAGCTTCTGAATTTCTCGATTTCCAGGCACAGGGAGTGGTGTTTGATGTGATGTTGCATCTGGGCACCTTGTTTTCTGTCTGTCTTTTTTTTAAACAGGATATTTATCTGATGATTCGGGCTCTCTTTGCCTTTTTACGAAGAGACATGGATCAAGGGCTGCGTCAATATTTCTACTGGGACTTGTATGTGATTGTTGCAACCATACCGGCTGTAATTGTCGGGTTGTTCTTCAAGGACTATATTGAACAGGCGTTTCATAGTGTCTTGTTGGTCTATTGTATGTTGATTGTGACCGGTTTGTTGATGATTTTTACCGGCAGGATTAATGATGTCGGGGGGACGCTGGGCTTCAGGAATGCGTTTGTGATTGGTTGTGCCCAGGCGTTTGCCATCTTGCCCGGTATTTCTCGATCGGGATCGACAATTTTTGCTGGTATGTTGTTGGGGATCGAGCGTGAAAAGGTTGCCCGTTTTTCCTTCATCATGTCCATTCCAGCCATTCTTGGTGCAACTGTATTGCAGATAGGAAGTGTACTGGCAGAACCATCAATGATGGACTCTGTCTCTTGTATTGTTGCCGGTACCATTGCTGCTGCGGTGACAGGTTACTTCGCTATCCTGCTGCTGCTGGATGTGTTAAAGCGTAATCGGCTGCCACTTTTTGGTTACTATTGTCTTCTTGTGTCAACCCTTGGTTTTCTTCATCACTTTCTTGTAAAATAATGAATCTTTATCCGGTAAACCTCAACATACAGGGCAAGCATTGTGTGGTAGTTGGCGGGGGGAAGATTGCCGCAAGAAAATTGCGTGGACTTATAGAATGTGATGCGAAGATTACTGTGATCAGTCCTGAAATATGTTCCGAGGTCGAAGAGCTGAAAGGGCAGGGACGGTTCAAGATTGTTCGAAGACCGTTTCAACCTGAGGACTTGAGCGGGGCGATGGTTTGTATTGCTGCAACTGACAATCGTCAGGTACAAAATATGGTCAGAGATGCGGCAAGAAAAGAAAAGTGTCTCCTCAATTCCATTGATGACCAGGAGGCATGCGACTTTCAGGTGCCGTCGAAGATTCGCAGGGGGGGCTTGCTGTTAACCGTTTCAACTGGTGGTGGCAGCCCGGCATTATCAAAGGATATTCGTATTCGTCTTGAAGATGAGTTCGGATCCGAATATGAAGAATTTGTTGCTTTTCTGGCGACGGTAAGAGAACATCTTTTAGCAGTCAAAGGGGCAAAAGGTAATTTAGCCTCTATTTTTCATGCCCTTGTCCAGCCGAGGTATCTGGAGTTGCTTGCTGATCAGGATTGGACAGGTCTTGAAAGATGTTTGACCAATGATTTACCTAAAGATATAGATGTTGCTGCTATGGTGCAAAAAATAAGAATGAAGTTGTAGGTAAATTTTAATACATGGATGGATAAATGATTAATGAAGTCAGTAGCATAGTGCTTGTTTTGGTTGTGGTAACTGCTTTTTTATCCTGTTCAGGTTACATGCTGTTTTTTATAACCCAGCATCAAAAGATTAGAAGGGTTGCCAAGACAATTCTGGTGATTTCCGGGGTCTTGCAGACCCTATATATTTTCTCCAGATATTTACTGGCAGGTTATACTCCTATAACCAGTTATCACGAAACCGCTTTTTTCTTTGCCTGGTCGACAACCTGGGCATATCTGTCGTTTCGATTGCGTTATAAGGTGAAAAATTTTGGCACCTTTGTTTCGATTCTGATTTTTATTCTGTTGTGTATATCGTCGTCCTTGTCGAAAGATGTGTTGGTATTGCAGCCGATATTGCAGAGCCGTTGGCTGCCTGTGCATGCCGGTGCTGCCCTGTTTTCCTATGGTTTTTTCTCTCTGGCGTTCGTTGGAGGACTGATGTACCTGTTGCAGGAAAGGGAACTCAAAACCAAGAATCTTGGTTATCTTTTTCAAAGATTACCGTCACTTGATGCCTTGGATCAGCTTAACAGTCACTGCCTTTCCATTGGCTTTGGTTTTTTAACCTTGGGTATGGTCACCGGAGTTCTTTGGGCAAAACAGGCTCTCGGTATTTATTGGCGCTGGGATCCAAAGGAAACCTGGACTGTTATCACCTGGTTTCTCTATCTCATCCAGATACACCAGCGGTTTAAGGTCGGATGGCGCGGTAAGCGTGCTGCAATAATGTCCGTTGCTGGGTTTAGTGCAATTCTTTTTACTTTCTGGGGTGTTACTCATTTTATGGGAGGCGATCACAGCTATGGCAATTGAGAGGCTGCTTCTCCTCGGAGTGAACCATAAAACAACCCCGGTGGAAGTTCGGGAAAAGATGGCTTTGAGTTCAGGCTATGAAGAGCCACTGCTTGCCCTGAAGGAAATATCCGGCATCAAGGAGTTCTATCTTCTCTCAACCTGTAACCGGGTCGAACTTTTACTGGCTGCGACTCCCGATGAAAAACTCATTGACCGAATGCTTCAGTTTCTTTTCGGTGAGAAATTGTCAAAGGATGAATGTAGCGAATATGTGTACATTTATCAGGATGCTGAAGCGGTAGAGCATTTGTTCAGGGTCGCTGCCAGTCTTGATTCCATGATCGTTGGAGAGTCCCAGATTCTCGGACAATTAAAAGAAGCCTACCGTTTTGCGGCAAGACTCGGCTGCACTGGACCTTTGTTAAATCGACTGCTCCATAAGTCCTTTTCTGTTGCCAAAAGAGTGAGAAATGAGACCGGCATAGGTTCTTCGGCTGTCTCGATAAGTTATGCTGCGGTGCAGCTGGCAAAAAAGATCTTTGGTAATTTGCAGCAAAAAACGGCTCTTTTGGTCGGAGCCGGAGAGATGGCAGAGCTTGCCGCTGAACACCTGCTGGGTCAGGGCGTTGAAAAGGTTGTTGTCGTCAACAGGACACTATCAAGGGCGGTTGATCTTGCAAAAAGATTCAATGGCGAGGCTGCCTCATTTGAAGAGTTGGCGCATCAGCTGGAGGATGTTGATATTATAATTAGTTCCACCGGGGCTCCGGGAATAATAATCAAAAAAGATGATGTACGACCCTTGATGAAGTCGAGGAAAAACAAGCCCCTTTTCTTCATTGATATTGCAGTCCCGCGGGATCTTGACCCGGAACTTATTGAGCTGGAGAATGTCTTTTTATACGATATTGATGACTTAAGTAATGTGGTTGAAGTTAATAAAAGTGCGAGGGATAAAGAAGCGGTAAAGGCGGAGAGAATTGTCGAAGAGGGTGTGTTGAAATTCATGGGCTGGCTTGAAGGTTTGGCTTTAACGCCTACCATTGCCGCACTCAGAAAGAAAACCGATTGTATCTGCAATCGAGAGCTTGAAAAAACCATCGGTAAACTTGAAAATGTGTCTGAAGCAGATAGAAAACACCTGGAGAAAATGATTGCAGCAATCAGCTCCAAGATGCTGCATGCTCCCCTTGTGTATCTGAAAAGTGGTGCCTGTGGTGATCGTAAAAAGGATGACGAGAAGATTAATACCGTGCGAAATGTCTTTGGTATCAAAGGTGAGTGATGGAAAACAGTACAGAAGATCTTTTGGAGGATGAATGGTATCAGGTGCGCTATTCTGGAGAGCTGCCGGAGATCGCCTTTCATTCGTCACTGTTTTTCCTCACCTGTGACCATAACGGACCGAAAATTGTGTTGGATGAACAGCAGATTTCTTATTTGCAACAGGCTGCGGTGGATCGTTTTCGTGAAATAGTACTGCGCGATATCTTGCCAGAAAATCGGGGCAAGAGTATTTATAGAGGGGTTGGACGAACCATTGCCAACTGGAGACGGTATCAAATCTTCTGTAAAAGGCAGAACCTTGACGTAGATTCTTTCAAATCTGAGCTTGCACAGCAACTGAAAGTATTTCTTCTTGCTGAACAAGATGCCGTGGATGGTTGTGCAGACAAATCGGGTTTGAACTGCTGTTTTGATGAGCTGGTGGCATTTGCCGAAGATATAGGCATGGCAGATCGAGAGCTTGTTACCTCTTTATGTCATCATTGTTGTATTGCCAAGGAAGCCGGTTGAGTGTTTCTGTAAGCCGATGTGGGGTAGAAGCTGTTGTGTTTTAATCTGATGTTTTTTTTTCTGTCTGATATGATGTACACTGTTGGTACAATCCTTGAAAAATGTGGTGTTTAATCTGACTTTTTCAAGATAGTTTTTTAATCATTTAATAAAAAAAGAATATGCGAAAGATATTTTCTGTCAAACTCCTTTTTCTTCTTTTGCTGTCTGTTTTCCTTGTTGTTAACGGTGTGGCGAAAGATACCTCTGTTGAGAGAACCGCAGCGTTTCAGTCAAAACGCAATAAGTTGATTGGCTATATGCTGGGCAAGATGCTGCCCAATATTCATTACAGTGATAAAGAGGTGGATGATCAGCTTGCCGAAGCAATTTTTGATTTATATCTCAAGCAGCTTGATTATCAAAAGAGGTTTTTGTTGAAGGAAGATGTCGATTTGTTGCGTTCTTTTACTATGAATATCGATGATAGCATCAAAACAGGCATGATTTTACTTCCCCGTTCCGGGTATGACCTGCTCAATGGCAGATTGATAGAAATTCAAAAAATTACCGAGGATATCTTCGCCGACGGTTTTGATATCAACAGGGAAGATGTCTATGAAGCTGATCCGGAGAAATATGATTATGTCCATGATTTGGATGGGATGAAAGCAAGATGGCGACAGATGCTTAAGCTGCAGGTAATGAGTCGTTATCTCGATTTGCTCGAGGAGCGTGATAAGAGTAAGAAGGAAGACGAAATTGCCTCCAGAAGTGATGAAGAGCTGTTCGCCGAGGCTGTTGAAAAGATTAAAAAAAGAAATCAAACCTTTTTTAAAAGGATGCACCAGGAAACCTTGCAGGATCAGTATGACAGGTTCTTTCTGGCTGTTACCAGATCATTTGGCCCGCATACAAGTTATATGGCTCCAGCCAGTAAGGAAGAGTTCGACATTCATATGCGTGGAAGTCTTGAGGGGATTGGCGCCCTTTTACGGGAAGATGGTGGCTATATCAAGGTTGTCAGTATTGTGCCGGGCAGCGCGTCGGCAAAGCAGGGAGAGCTCGAGGCGGAAGATATCATCGTTGCCGTGGCACAGGGGGCAGATGAGCCGGTTGAAATAACTGATATGCGATTGAACAAGGCGGTGCGTTTAATCAGAGGCCCGAAGGGAACCGAGGTGAGACTTACCGTTCGAAAACCATCGGGTGCCCGGGAAATTATTTCAATTGTTCGTGATGTGGTTGAGATGGAGGATGCGTTTGTTAAAAGTACCATGCTCACCAGCAGGCAAGGTCTTAAAATAGGCTATGTCTTCGTTCCAAGTTTTTA
>PDWI01006900.1_pt1 | contig 15762 bp, 6 predicted proteins | sample 1430891 | NCBI WGS metagenome assembly PDWI01 (sample SAMN01162508, study PRJNA174530) | Oral metagenome, whole genome shotgun sequencing project. | biome: Marine environment; feature: Marine mammal; material: Swab sample of the gingival sulcus; isolation source: swab sample of gingival sulcus...
TTTTTCATAGCTTCGATTTTTGTTTTACTACAATCAAAGCTATTGTGTTCATGTTTTTGTGCATATACATTCATTGCTAATAATAGAATAAATGCACTGTAAATCATTTTTTTAATCATTGTTTTTTATTTTATAAATATTTTTTTAAAATTTGTTTTTTTCGTTTTGGTATTTCAGAAATTTGTTGTTCTAAATCAGAAATACTTTTCTCTATTTTTTCTATCTCAGAAACAATTTTTTGTTGGATTTCAAGTGGTGGGAGAGGAATTTTAAATTCCTCTAATTGTCCTTTTGTTATTGCTTGTCGCGATGTTGCTCCCTCTCCAATACTTAATAAACTACGTTTAACATCTAGACTAACCAATACTTTTTGAACATATTGCGGAATAGCTTTTTTATTGACTCTAATAATTGAAACATGCTGATTAACCCTTGCAGGAAGATATTTTTCATCAACAATACAACATCTTGCTATAGAAGCTCCTGTAATATTAAACAAAATATCATTTTTTTCAACTTCAACGTTATTTAACTTTTTTGCTTGTTGTTTATCTATAAAAACCAACCCTTTTTTCAAAAACTTATTATCATGAATATTTTGACTTCGAATCAAACTGACACCTAGATTTTTATATACTCCCTTTCCTCCTTTAGGTGTCGCTCCACTACCTATTTTTGAGGTTATCACCTCTAATTTAGTTACATCTCCTTTCACTGAAGAAATTGCCAAATTAATTTTCTCAATAGCACTCTTCTCTTCTTTTTCCAAAGCCTCAATTTCATCAACTATTCTTTGCTGAATGTATAACGGTGGAAGTGGGATTTTGATTTTATTAAATTGCTCTATGTCAATGTTTTTTTGGGCAACACCTCTACCACAATTATAAATATACTCTTGGTTCATAAAGGAGTATAAATCTAAATACTTTTGTAATAAGACATTCTCATCTTTTGTATCTATTGTCATTCCAGAATCATTCAAAAAGAATTCTCCTTTTATAAATCTGACACATTCAGGAGACATTCCAAACCTTGAAATCACATATCTGTTTTTTCTATTAAAATTATCTGTTCTAAAAGTTTCGCCACCTCCACCAAAAACAGGATATTTATTTCCTTTACTTATCTTTTTTATAATTCTTGTTCCGTAATCAATACTGGAAACATTTCCTAAAAATTGTATATTCCATTTACTCTTAATCCTTACTTTCTTTTTAGCGTTCAAAGAAATCTCTTTTTCAAAACCAACCCTATCAAAAGTTAACATATCTACTAGGTTTTGATAAGAGATATTTTCTTTTAAGCTATCAGGGATATCTGCATCAAAATTATTGTTTGCAAAGGCTTTGTAATTATAAGTACTTGCTTTTTGGGGATTATCAAAACAATATTCATCAAAAAGTTTGGTACACTCGTGTATTTCTTTGCCTCTTTGTATGGGGTGTATACCCTCACGACCTCTACGGTTGCTAAATTCGTAACCCAAAAATTCTTTCTCAGCTGTTTTTCTTCCTGTTTTTACCACAACGGTCTGTTGTTCAAATACCAACACAAAATACAATAACTTTTCTTGCTCTATTTTTAAAACTTGTGTCCAAAAATCCGCTTCTTTTTTAGATTTTATTTTCTTTTTGTAGTCCTTGTAAATATCGTGTTGGCTTATTACTTCGTTAGGCTGTCTCTCAAGCAAAGTTTTATAATCAGCAAAGTTAATTTCCCAAACATATTCAGCGTATTTGTTTACGGCATTTTCTATACTATTTAAAGTAACATCTTGTTTGTTTGCAAATGCCTTCTTAACTGATATTTTTAAGCTGTCAATATGGTAATTACTTCTTCTTTTCAAAAATAATACTACCGTATTGGTGTTTGTTGCCATGAAAGTGTTGGAACCTAATTCAGTAATTCCCAAGACATCAAAATATTCTAAAATAATTTCTCTTGCCTTGGTATAAATGCCCGAATTGCTCAAAATAGAACTTGGCAAAATGATACCTGCAACCCCTCCATCTTTAAGGAGTTGTTTGGTGCGTTCAATAAACAAACATTCTATTTCACTACTTTGGTCAGTTAGTTTATCGTAAATTTCAAAATCGTTTTCTGTGTAATATTTTCTGGCTACATTTTTAAATGCTGATACCGAATATGGTGGATTGGATACAACAATATCAAATTGTTTATTTTCTTTTGAATAAACATTATCTTTTTCTAACAATTTTCCTTTGTAATCGGAATGTCCAAATTTTGCCAAGCCATCGGTATGAATAACATTTGCTAAGCCATCTCCATGTAAATAACACCCCACTTTACCCACTTTTACCAAACGGTAATCTTTTTCTATTCCGTAAATATAATCAATAGCCCATTCAAAATGGTCATCTTGCCATCGACGAATATATTTAGCTACATTTTTGTGATAATTTTTATCTGCTTTTTTATTAATCTCATTCTGGATAATGTGCATCATTTCCGTAAGAAAATGTCCACTTCCTGATGCATAATCCATCACGTAAGGCAGTAAATCATCATTGGAAACAGTTGCTTTTGACAATTTTTCTTCGACAATTTTATCGATGGGTAAACTTTTAATCACATACTGTGCAATTGGTACAGGTGTAAAAAACTGTCCACTTTCTTGCTTTAACCCTGTAGTAAGCAGTAGCTCAAAGAAATCCGAAAGATATTGTTGTTTTTTAGTGTAACGCAATTTAAATTTTTGCAATAATTCTACTATCTCTTTTACAACAATGGCATTATCTTCAAAAGATTGAGCATCATATACATCTTTTATAGCAAATTCGTTATTTTTTTCAAGACGTACTTTTCGAAACTCATTAATAATGGGTTCTCTCAATGCTTCATCTAAAAAGGCAAATTTATTATTAAACTCCGTTTCTGAAAAATCTGTAACCACTTTTTCTAAAAACTCATGCATACCTTTGCTATACAATTCCGTTAAACGAAGTTGAAAAGTTCTGTGGTCGTCTTTCCCTTCTAACCATTGAAAACCCAATTCATTTTTTGTACCTTCATTTATTTTTTCATCATAAATTTTGCACAAGAAAAGGGTAAAAATGCGATTAAAAGCATTGCCTTTATCCGAAACTACATTATGACGTAATATTTCTAGAAAACGATTAAAAATGAAACTACTATCCTCAGCTCTTATTTCTGTTAAATCGTCAATAGTCAGTGCTTTACTCTCAAATCCATAAGGTTTTACCCATGCTTCAAAAACACCGTTTTGTTTTGGCAATTTATTCCAACGCTCGTAAAAATCTTTTACATTACTTGTTTCTCGGTATTCATGTTCTATATTGACAATAGTATTATTGTAAACTATAGTGTTATTTTCAGATAATTGAGAAGCATATAGTATCAGCAATTCTGCATTTCTATCATTTTGAAAATAGGTAAATAATTGCCCTCCGTCTTTATGTAATTTTTTGAGTGCTTTTTCATATTCCTTCCCATAGGTTTTGCATTCAATCATCAAAAAGGCTTTGCCTTCTTTTTCTACGAAAATATCTAAACGTCCGGAATGCCCATGTCCTGACGGAAAAGTTTTTTCAAGGGTAATATCTTCGGGTTTATAACCTTTTTCAAGTAATCTGTCAACACATTCCAAAACAACCCAATTTTCAGCTTGTGAAAAGTTTTGAGTTGTTTTACTTTCAGTTTTTATTTTATTTCCAAAATAGAATTTTTTATCATTAAAATCAACTTTAATTTCATAATCGTTGTATTTTTTATGAAATATACCTGAAGTGTTTTCTTTTGGTTTAAAGCCAATTTTTATTATGTAATTTAAATTTTTCATTTAGAAGTATATTATCCCCACATAATACAAAAATACTTTAATTTTTGAAAGGACAACATGATAAACGTTATTTTTTTGTTAAAGTTCGTTCAAATTATTCATTTATAGCGTAAAAATAAATTAGTTTAAAATTAAACTTGTAATTTTGCAAAAGAATTTTATAAATTATGGCTGAGAAGAATCTTATAAAAAACAAGATAGCAGGTTTTATCAAGAAATATTATAAAAATCAAATACTAAGAGGAAGTCTCTTAACAATTGGTTTTGTTATTTTATTGTTTTTACTCATTGTAATACCTGAATCATTTTTATATTTATCCGGAACAATTCGACAAATATTATTTTTTACCTTTATTGTTATTGTTGGTTTTATATTATTTAAATGGATTATCGTTCCGGTATTAAAACTTTTCAATATTCGAAAAGGTATTTCAGATGAAGAAGCAGCGAGAATTATAGGAAAGTATTTTCCTGAAATTGATGATAAATTATTGAATTTATTACAGTTACAAGAAAGTTCAAAAAATAGTCAGTCTGATTTATTATTGGCAAGTATTGCCCAAAAAGCAGAAAAATTAAAGCCATTTAATTTTAAAAAATCTATTAATTATAAAGTTAATTTACCTTTATTGAGGTGGGTTGCACCGTTAGTTATTATTTTATTGATTGCATTACTGTTTTTTCCGGGTGTTTTTGTGAGTTCTGCCAAAAGAGTAGTTACATACAATACTTTTTATGAGAAGCCCCTACCCTATCATATTTATCTCAAAAATAAAGATTTAAAAGCAATACAAAATGAATCTTTTACTTTCAAAGCCAGTGTTGAGGGAGATTATTTACCGGATAATTTACAATTGATAGTGGGTAATGATAGCTATCAAATGAAAAGAAATGTCAATCAATATGAATTTACATTAGATAATGTGTCTGAAACTACAAAATTTTATTTTGCTTCCGATGAAGTTCAATCTCAGATGTTTACTTTAGAGGTTTATCCTTTTCCGGTAATTTATGAATTTGAAATGCACTTGAATTATCCGAATTATACCCATAAAAAATCGGAAGTAATTAAAAATAGTGGTGATTTAATAGTTCCACAAGGTACAAGTGTATCATGGAAATTTTATACCAAAGATGTAAATCATATTGATATGATATTTCCCGATAGTACTTATATTACTAAAAAAGAAAATTCTAATGTATTAACATTCCGTAAATCAATTTATAAAGCATTAGATTATAAAGTATTATCTTCTAATGAATATATAACTTCAAAAGATACTTTATCGTATAGAATACAGACAATTTACGACTCAAAACCTGAAATTGCAGCCAAGATGTTTAAAGACAGTATTAATTATTTTAATCGTTTTTTTAGCGGCGAAATTTCTGATGATTATGGTTTTTCATCTTTATATTTTATTTGTAAAACTAAAGATAGTGTTATTTTAAAGGAAAGATTAAAAATTACGGATGATACAAGACAAAATTTCTTTTATCATAAGGATTTTACATTCATAAAAGATTATTCGGATGAAACCGTATTTACTTTTTATTTTCAAGTATTTGATAATGATAGGATAAATGGTGCAAAATTAGCGAAATCTCAACGATGGACAATCAAAAAACCAAGTTTTGAGGAAGTAGCTGAGACTTTAAAAGAGCAACAGAATGAGATAAAAACCGGTTTAGAAAAACAGTTAGAAAAATCCATGAAATTGGGTGATGAATTGCATAAACTGAAGGAGAAAATGCTTGAGAAAGAGAATTTGAATTGGGAAGAACGCAATACCATGTTGGACTTGGTGGATGAATTTGAAGCCATAAAACAACAAATGGAAGAAATAAAGAAAAATTTGAGTTCTAATCGTTCATTTGAAGATCAACTCTCAGAATCAGATAAACGTTTGCTTGAAAAACAGAAGCAGTTGGAAGAATTGATGGAAGAAATAATGGATGATGAGATGAAGAAGCTGATGGATGAGATGAGAGAATTGATGAAAGAAATGAATAAGGATAAATTTGATAGTAAATTAAAAGATTTTGAAATGTCTGCTGAAGAAATGGAGGAGCAGATTGACAGAACCTTACAACTATATAAACAATTGCAGTTTGAAAAAGAATTGGATCAATCTATCAAAGAAACTAAAGAGTTGAAAGAAAAGCAGTTAGCATTAGAACAAAAAACTAAAGATGATAAGGCCCCAAGTGAAGAAGATAAAGCTTTGCAAGATAAATTAAATTCAAAGGCAGACAGTTTAAACCAACATTTAAAGAATTTGGATAAGCTCAATCAGTCATTAGAAAAGAAAAATGATTTTAAAATGCCTGAACAAGAGATGCAAGATGCAAAAAAATCTATGCAGGAAAGTAGCAATGAAATGAAATCAGGGAAAATGAAAAAAGCCCATAAAAAAATGAAAAAAGCTGTTGATAAACTTCAGGATATCGAGAATAATTTAACCATGCAAATGGAAGGTATGCAGGAAGAAAATAACAGTGAAGATGCAGCTATGTTAAAACAAATTCTCGAAAATTTGATTGATTTATCATTTGATCAGGAAGCTTTGATGAAAGAATTTCAGCAAATACAGCTAAATAATCCTCAATATGTGCCAAAGATTCAAGATGAATTTAAAATACAGAATAATTTGGAGTATGTAAGTGATTCGTTAAAAGCATTGGCAAACCGACAGGTAATGATTAAGGCTCATATTATGAGTACATTGAAGAAAATTGATAGAAATATTTCAAAATCAATTGATTATTTGAGTAATAGAAATATAAAATCCGGAACCAGATTTCAACAAGAAGTAATGATGGATATGAACAATTTGGCATTGATATTAAGCGAATCTTTAGAGCAGATGAATAAAGAATCACAATCGCAATCAAGTTGTTCTAGACCGGGTTCTAAATCTTGTAATAATCCAAAACAAGGAGGAAAAGGAAAGCCTTCTATGTCAGAATTGCGAAAAATGCAGGAAGAAATGTTGAAGCAAATGAAACAAATGCAAAATAATCCCGGTGGTAAAAAGCAAAGCATGAGTGAACAGTTTGCTCGTATGGCTGCCAAACAATCGGCCATTCGAAGAATGATGCAGCAATATCGTGAAGAATTAATGAAACAGGGTGGGGGAGACAAAGGATTATCAAAAACCATTGAAAAAATGGATAAAAATGAAGAAGATTTAGTAAATAAAAGAATTACGGAAGACTTATTGAAACGTCAACAAGAAATTGTAACACGAATGTTACAATCTGAGAAGGCAGAAAAAGAACAGGAAAAAGAAAAGAAAAGAGAGTCGGAAAAAGTAACTGATTTTGAAATAAGTAATCCAAGTAAGATTAAATTCAAACAACTTATTGAAAATAATAAGGAATTGTTGAATACAGTACCTTCGGAACTTACCCCATTTTATAAAAATAAGGTATTGGAATATTATAAAAATAAATAAACTGTGGAAATTCATTTTCAGAATATAAATACAGATTTTGAGCTTATAAATGCCAATAAAATAAGAAATTGGATTAATGATATTGTTCGTCAATTTGATTGTAGTGTAGGGCAAATTTCCTATATCTTTACGAATGATGAAACAGTATTAAAAGTAAATCAAACTCATCTTTCGCACGATTATTATACAGATATTATTACTTTTGATGAGCGTGTGGGGAATGAGATTAATGGAATGATTTATATTTCTATTGATAGAGTGCGGGATAATAGTGAAAAATTAGCTCAATCTTTTAATGATGAATTGTTGAGAGTGATTATTCATGGTGTTTTGCATTTGATTGGATTTAAAGATAAAACAGAAGCTGAACAAATAGAAATGAGGAGAGAAGAAGATAATGCAATAACTTTATATAATACTGTAAATCAGTAGTTTATATTATGTTTAAAAGAAATGTTTCACGTGAAACAATATGTAAATGTTAGATAATTACGATGTTATAATAGTAGGAGGGGGGCATGCCGGAGCAGAAGCGGCTTCAGCAGCGGCTCGTTTAGGTAGTCGTGTGTTGTTGATAACCATGCAACGTCATCAAATTGCTCAAATGTCATGTAATCCCGCTATGGGTGGAATTGCAAAAGGACAAATTGTGAGAGAGATTGATGCTTTGGGAGGTTTATCAGGGATTGTTACAGACAAGTCCATGATTCAATTTAGAATGTTGAATAAATCGAAAGGTCCTGCCATGTGGAGTCCAAGAGCGCAATGTGATAAAATGATGTTTTCTCATGAATGGGTTTATCAATTAGAACAAATTCCATTATTGGATTTTTGGGAAGATCTTGTGGTAGATTTAATAGTAGAGAAAGAAACAGTAGTGGGTGTAATTACAGCAATGGGATTGAAAATTTTTGCAAAAGCTGTAATTCTTACCAACGGTACTTTTTTGAATGGAAAGATATTTATTGGAGAAACAGTATTGAGTGGCGGTAGGATAGGGGAGAAGCCTTCTCTTGGATTAACAGAAGTGTTATGTAGTTATGGGTTTTTATCTGAAAGAATGAAAACCGGTACGCCGGTTCGTATAGATGGGCGAACTATAGATTATTCTCAATTAGAAGAACAAAGAGGAGATGATAATCCAAGGAAATTTTCTTTTACAGAAACGCCGGCACTCAAGAATCAACGTTCATGTCATTTAGCCTATACCAGTAAAATAGTACATGATATATTGGAAGAGGGCTTTGATAAGAGTCCGATGTTTATGGGTAGGATACAAGGAATAGGTCCGAGATATTGCCCATCAATAGAAGATAAGATTAATAGATTTAGTGATAAAGATAGGCATCAGTTATTTGTAGAGCCTGAAGGTTGGGATACAGTAGAGGTGTATCTAAATGGATTTTCTTCTTCATTGCCAATGGAGGTTCAACTTAAAGCCTTGAAAAATATCAAGGGATTTGAGCATGCAAAAGTGTTTAGGCCGGGATATGCTATAGAATATGATTTCTTCCCACCTCATCAGTTGTATCATTCTTTAGAAACAAAACTTATTCGCAATTTATATTTTGCGGGTCAGATTAATGGTACAACAGGATATGAGGAAGCGGCAGCGCAAGGGCTCATTGCAGGTATTAATGCACATCGTAAGATTAATCAACAAGAACCAATAGTTTTAGAGCGTTCTCAGGCTTATATTGGTGTATTGATTGATGATTTAATCACTAAAGAGATTAATGAGCCATACAGGATGTTTACATCAAGAGCAGAGTTTAGAATATTATTAAGGCAAGATAATGCTGATTTTAGATTAACACCATTGGGTAAAGAAATAGGGTTGATTGATGAAGATAGGTGGGTTGTTTTTCAAGAAAAATATGAAAAAGTAAATAACCTGAAAAGGTTTTTAGAGAAAACGAGTATTAAGCCAGATGATATAAATCATCTTCTGGAAGAGAAAAAAACAGCGAAAATTAATCAGAAGCTAAAATTAGCAAACCTTATATTACGTCCACAAGTTAATTTGATGGATTTGTGGCATGAAATCCCGGAAGAATTAAAGTCTAGTTTTTCCGATGATTTAGATGAAATAGTATTGGAAGAAGTAGAAGTATTGATAAAATATGACGGTTATATTTCGAAAGAGAAAGAATTAGCTGATAAAGCTAAGCGGTTTGAAAATATGAGAATTTCTTCTGATTTTGACTTTATGTCAATAGAAGCCCTCTCTTATGAGGCGAGAGAAAAGTTAACTAAAAATAAACCTTCGACTATTGGTCAAGCTTCAAAAATAAGTGGAGTTTCGCCGGCAGATATTGCGTTATTAATTGTACACATATCCAGATAGATAATGATTGTTTCACGTGAAACATATAATAAAAACAAGAAATTCTTTATAAAAATAGCAATATTTGCTATTATTATTTTAGGGTTCTTTTTAGTGTCTTTTAGGTTTGATAAATACACACATTTGCGAGGAATAAAAGATGTGTTGGAAGAAAAAATAAGAGATGAGGTAGAAATTGTAGATGATTTTTTGAGTAAAAACCCTTTGGATTTTGATAACCTTATTATCTTTTCAAATGAAGCCCGTTATAGAGATTTTCTTTTGTTTAACCCTATTTCAAGAACATTAAAATTTACATCTAATGATATAGTAATTGATGATGTTTTATGGGATATAATATTAAAGGAAAATGAAGTTTTTCATTTAACGACTAAAAACAAACATTATTTAGCACGTAAATTAATAGATGAAAATGATGTTTTATTAATTCATTTAATAGCTATAAAATATAATTTTTTAGAAGAGAATAGTTATTTGAATAATACTTTTCTTTTAGACGAACAAATTCCTCAAGAGGTTAAAGTTAATACTTTAAATGATGATGGAATAGAGATTATTTGTTGTAATGAAAAACCAGGTTTTAAGATTGTAAATGATGTTCCATTACAATTATCAGTAGAATATTCTCAGATTATTTTTTATTATTTTCTTATATTTTTGGGGATTTTCTTGTATCTTTTATGGTTAATATATGAAAGAACATCATTTTTTAAAGATAAAATATGGATAAGATTTTTTCTCTATTCATTTAATGTTATTGCTTTATTTTTTGTATTAATATATTTTAAAATACCTTCAATATTATATAAAAATGTTTTCTTTAATGATTCATCTATTATATTATTTGGGAATACAACAAGTTTAGGCTATTTGGTGCTTTATGTTTTTGTCTTTTTTATTATTTCAACTTCATTATGGTATTATGATTTTCCTGTAAAAAGTTTAAGTAAATTTGGAAAGTATGTTTTTACTTTTATTGTTTCTGTATTTCAATATTCCATATTATGGATTTTGTTTTATTTTATAGAAAATATTATTTATAATACAAATATTCCTATTCAATTATATTCTCAGTTTAAAATTAATGCATATAGTATATTAGTTGTTTTATCAATAGCATTAATAACGTTATCTTTTATTTTTTCGATACTATTTTCTGTTAGATTTTTTAAAGAAGCAGTAGGTGTAATATATAAAATAGTTCTTTCTGTTTTTGTTATTTCCCTATGGGTAATTTTTTCTTTATTAGTGGAAGATTATATAATTATCTTTTTAATATCAATTCAAGTTATTATTATTTTTCTTTATTATTCTTTAATCGAATTTCGATATTTATATATTATTTTAATGTTATTTCTTTTAAATGCATTTTATCTTACATATTTTATAAAAGAACACTATGAAAAAAAACAAGAAGATGTAATTAAAGTACAATCTATAGGTTTACTAAATAATAGAGATAAAATTCTTGAGATAAAGTTTTTTGAAGAAATAGTAAAGTTAGAAGAAGAAATAAAGACTAATAATTATAATGTAATAAGAAAATTAAGCCAATCTGCAAAAAGAGTTGATGAGTTTATAATAGAAAATTATTTATATTCATTTAAGGATAAATACTACATTAATATTACACATTGTGACGAAAACACAAATTTGTTGATTAATAATCAAAAAAATCTATATAATTGTTTTGATTATTTTGCTAATATAATTCAGGAAATGGGTGTAAATACCTTATCTCCGGATCTCTACTTTATAGATGATGGGGATCAAATAAAATCATATATTGCGATTATTCAAATACCTAATGGGGACATTCTATATATTGACATTTATGAGAAATTAAGTATTCAAGCAAAAGGTTATCCTGAATTATTGGTAGGAGAGAAAAACTCAGTTTTGATAAATCCGGAACATAGTTATGCTTTTTATAGAGATGATAAGTTAGTTAAATTTTATGGGAATTATAATTTTCCAATAGTATTTGATAGTACTTTAATTCATGATAATCAAAAATATAATTTTCATTATTTTTCTCAAAATAAGATTAAGATAGTTATTGCAACCAATAAAACAAAGTTTACTGATTATTTTGCAACTGTTTCATATTGGTTTTTAATATTGTTAATTTCTTATATTTTAGTTGATACTCTATTTTATAAACGAAAGAAAGGGCCAAAATTCTTAAGAAAATTTAGGAGTAGATTACAATTTTATATTTTATCAATATTATTGATTGCATTTTTATTGATAGCAACATTTAGTTTACTTTATTTAAAAAATAAAACAATCCAAAAGAATAAACATAATCTTAAAGAGCTATCAAAATCTATTTTGTTGGAACTAGAAGATGAATATTCTGATTTACAATTTATTAGTATAGAGGATGCTGAGGATATCTATTCAAAATTAATGAGTTTGTCTAATGTATTTTTTACAGATATTAATATTTATGGTAATCAAGGTTATCTAGTAGCTTCATCAAGACCTGAAATATTTGAAAACCAAATAATTAATATGGTCATGAACCCAATAGTTTTTAAGGATTTCAAAGAAAAAAAGCATAAGTTTTTAATTACTACTGAAAATATTGGGGATTATGAGTTTTTATCGTCGTATTTTCCATTGATAAATTTTGATAATAAAGTTATTGCTTATATAAATATACCATATTTATCTAAAGAAGAACAGATTACACAAGAATTAACAAGTTATATATCAACATTTATTAATATTTATATCATTATTACCATTTTATCAATATTTGTTATTTGGATGATAGCGAATTACATTACTAATCCAATGGAAAAGATTAAGAATGCAATTCGAAAAACAAAGATATCAGAAAAGAATATTAAAATAAAAGTAGATAGAGATGATGAGATTGGGGATTTGATTAATGAATATAATAAGATGATAGATGAATTAGAAGATAATGTTCAAAAATTATCTGAAAACGAGAGGGATATGGCTTGGAGAGAAATGGCAAAACAAGTAGCACATGAGATAAAAAATCCGCTTACACCCATGAAATTATATATTCAACAATTGGAACGAATGTATATGAGTGATGATGAGGAAAAAAATAAAAAATTGTTGAAATTTTCAAATACATTAATACAGCAAATTAATTCTTTATCAGATATTGCCACAGCATTTTCAGATTTTGCCCAAATGCCTACATCTAATCTCGAACCGGTAGATGTGAAGCAAATTGCTGAGGAGGTTATAGAACTTTATAATGTTTTCCCAAATATTAAAGTTGAGCTTGATGGTACAGGAAATTTTATTTCCTTAGTAGATGATAAACAAATGAAACGTATTTTTATCAATCTGATAGAGAATGCAATACAAGCAATTGAAGAAAATATTCAAGGACATATTTATTTAGATTTTTCTAATGAAGATAATAAAATACGAATTTTGATATCTGATAATGGGGGAGGAGTACCCGAGGATAAAAAAGATAAAATATTTTTACCTAATTTTACTACAAAATCAAGTGGTTCCGGACTTGGGTTAGCCATTGCTCGAAATATTATTGAAAGTTATGGAGGTTCAATTCGGGTGTTGTCAACATCAAAAAAAGGAACAACTTTTGAGATTTTTTTAGGATTATTTCAAAAAAATTAGTTAAATTTGTTGTTAAATATCAACGACGAAAACTTTAATTAATGTATTTTTGAAAAAAAACCAGAGCAGAGGTTTTACAAAAGCCTTTAAAACAAAAATATTTGTGAGTAATTTGGTGTTTTTTACAAAAGTTAATTTAATAGACTTATTGACATGAAAGATACAATGAACCCGATTAAAAAATTAGCGGGAGAAACTGCTATTTATGGTTTAGGTACTACAATTCCAAGATTGTTAAATTATTTGTTAACACCATTATTAACTACAATCTTTATTCGTTCAGATTTTGCGGTTATTACTGAGTTATATTCATGGATTGCCATTCTTTTGGTAGTTCTTACCTACGGAATGGAAACTGCGTTTTTCAGATATGCAGCTAATGTTAAAGAAAAAGATAAAAATAAGGTTTTTGGAACTGCTTTCCTTTCTGTTTTTTTCACGTCATTACTTTTTGTTATACTTCTTTTTACATTTCTTCCATACTGGGCAGGATTATTAAAGTATAGAACACACCCCGAATTTGTTGTTTATGTGGGACTTATTGTGGTATTTGATGCTTTATCAGCTATTCCGTTTGCATCACTAAGGCAAGAAAATAAAGCGGTAAAATTTTCTGTACTTAAGATTATCAGTGTATTAATTAATATTGGAATTATTGTTTATTTTCTTGTAATTTGTCCATATTTACAAAAATATGAACCAAATTCTCCGTTATTAACGATTTATAATCCAAGTATTAAAATTAAGTTACGATATGTATTTATTGCCAATATTATTTCAAGTGGTATTACATTTTTGTTGTTAACAGGTCAGGAATGGCAAATGAAGTATCCGATAAAATTCTTTTAAAATACCTTTTACCTTACGATACTATCAAAGAACGTATGACATTGCTTGGAGAATATGGGGCAAACTTTAAATTAGCCTTGTTAATGTCTATTTTTATTCAGATGTTTAGGTATGCTGCCGAACCTTTTTTCTTCCAACATTCAAAGGAAACGGAATCGAAAGATATTTATGCTGATGTGATGAAATATTTCATTGTTTTTGGGTGGATTATTTTCCTTTCCGTGATATTATATCTTGATATATGGAAGTATTTTATTAATGCTCGATATCATAATGCCTTGGGAATTGTTCCTATTATTTTATTAGCTAAATTTTTCCAAGGAATTACTTATAATTTGATGTCCCTAAATGGGGATATTATGGCGCTGCTTATGGGCAATTAGCCTGTTATGGTATGATGATGATGATTTCCTTCTTTGTAGGACGAAAATATTTTAAAGTAAATTATCCATTGTTGCGCATTCTGATGTATTCATTGATTGCCGTAGTTATTTTCTATATTTCTAAAATAATTGTAGTTCAATCATTATTTGTAAGATTAGCATTCCATACTGTATTGATTATCGCTTTTATCAGTATTATTTATGGGTTGGAAAGACGTTTATATTTGAGAACAGTACAAAACAGTTAGTTTTCAGCTAAAAAATTAAAGAAATATTAGAGATAATTATTTTTAAAGACTAAATGGTATAGTATCATGCTTTCATATCTTTCAATCAATAAAAAATTTTAATAATCAAAAATCTATTGAAATTTTTTATAATTTCGTAAATCAAAGTATTACATTCAGCAATTGCTTTAACTTTTAATGAATATAAATATTTTAAGAGTTAGAGGAAAAGCGCTTATATGAAGTAATAAATTGATTTTTATAATGAATTTTAACATAGAATGAAAGACCTTCAGCATTATTTTCATCCCATATCAATAGATGATTTTAAGATTTCAGAAGACAAAAAATGTTTGGGAAATATTATTCAAAAGTACGTTGATGAAACCACTGAGATTAATCTTTCAGACATAGATATTGTTATTATAGGTGTCCCCGAAATACGAGGACATGAAGCCAATAAAGGTTGCGAGCAAGCACCGGATGCCATTCGGAAATATCTTTATCAACTGTCGATGACTTCTCCTTTACCTCGGATATTTGATTTGGGAAATGTAATTCCCGGAAAAAAATGGAGTGATACCGGAGTAGCATTAAATGAGATTTTCACATTTTTCGTGGAACATAATATTTTGCCGATTATTCTTGGAGGCTCTCAAGATATTACTTATAATCAATATGTTGGATATGTTAATAATCGAAAAATTATCAATGCCATTGTGCTTGATTCAAAATTTGATTTCAAAGATAATACTGAAGAAATCAATGCTCACTCATATTTGAATGCATTGATAACTAAACATCCCGGATATTTATTTAACTTATCTCACATGGGTAGTCAAAGCTGTTTTGTGAATGCGGACGAGGTTGATTTGATGAGAAAGCTCTATTTTGATCATTATCGATTGGGAAATGTAAGGGAAGATATTGTAAGAAATGAGGTGATTTTCAGGAGTTCCGATTTATTATCAATAGATGTGTCTGCCATTAGACAAAGTGATGCTATTGGCCAAATCAATCCTTCACCAAATGGATTGTTTGGAGA
>PDWI01005812.1_pt1 | contig 15761 bp, 12 predicted proteins | sample 1430891 | NCBI WGS metagenome assembly PDWI01 (sample SAMN01162508, study PRJNA174530) | Oral metagenome, whole genome shotgun sequencing project. | biome: Marine environment; feature: Marine mammal; material: Swab sample of the gingival sulcus; isolation source: swab sample of gingival sulcus...
AGCTCATTTCGCGCCTGCGGCACTACATTCGTCGCGCTGTCGCGCTCAATATAAATAGGCTTATTTAAAAATGAAAATACGAGTATTTTATTTTTGAAGAGCCTATTTCTGCTCATCGCTTGTAGAACGCGGAATTAAACTTCGTTACGTGGGCGCAAAAAGTCCGCTCAAATCCATTAATTGTTTTCTTGTCTTAAATGCGTATTTCTGACAATCGCTAATACCAATTCGTGTCATGCCGAGTAAGGTTTGTCATATAGAGTAAAGTGGCAAGAGCGTTCTCGCCTTTGTCATCCAGAGAAGGAGCGCTAGCGACGACGTAGGGATCTTAAAGGCGAGTATCTTACGGCTTGGATAAGTTTTATAAATAGCGATTGAAACGCAATAACTGTTTTAAAGAATAAACACACAAAAATACTTTTCGCAAACGCCTACTCCACCTTCGCCACTAATTGCTTTGACTTGTAAGTTTCTAATATTAATCCTTCTAAAGAAGTCTTAACAAAAGAAACTTATCTACATCAAAATAGTGGATTAGCTTCGGTTGCGTGGTCTCTTGAATGTTTGCGAGAAAATATTGTTGTTCTGTTTGTTAAAAAAGTTCTTGCTGACAATCGCAAGCACCAAGTCATGTCATTATGAGGCGAAGCGTGATAATCTTACGGCTTGACAATCGCGTAATAATAAATAAAACATACATAGAAAAGTAGGTGAAGTAGAATGGAAGTGAATACAATAGTATTACAAGATTTAATAGAAAATCCTATTACTGGGGAGTGGGGGAAGGAAGTAGTTGGAAAGGATGATGAAAATTTAGTAAAAGTAATTAGAACGACAAATTTTACTAATGTTGGTGTTATTGATTTTAGTGATGTTGTGGTACGAAATATAAATAAGTCTAAGGTTGATAAAAAACGACTTTTATTCGGAGATATAATCGTAGAAAAATCAGGTGGAACCGATAAAAATCCTGTAGGTAGAGTTGTTTTTTGTGACGATGAAATAAAAGATGATATTTATTTATGTAATAATTTTACTACTGTTTTTAGAGTTAAAAAAAGTCTTGTGGATAGTAAGTACTTATTTTATTATTTGTTTTTTAATTATCATAGAGGTGGTATGTTACAGTATTATAATAAGACAACAGGCATACAAAATTTAAAAATAGATAGTTTAATTAAAAAATTAAAAATTCCAGTTCCACCTTTATCAACTCAACAAAAAATTGTTCAAGTCTTAGATAAGGCACAAGCTTTAATTGATAAACGCAGAGAACAAATTGTTCTACTAGATGAGTTGACGGAATCGATTTTTTATCAGATGTTTGGTGATATATATACAAATAGTAAAAAATGGGAGCAAAAAACATTTAGAGATATATGTAAAGTTAATCAAGGTTTGCAAATACCGATAGCTAAACGAAAAAATAAATTTGCGGAAAATAGGTATAAATATATTACGATTCAATATTTAAATGGTAAGAAGGAAACAGAATATATTGAAAATCCAAGTAAGTCGGTACTCTGTCGTAAAGATGATATTTTAATGACAAGAACGGGGAATACTGGTATGGTTGTTACTGGTGTTGAGGGGGTTTTTCATAATAATTTTTTTATTATAGATTATAATAAAAAATTATTAAACAAAGTATATTTAGTTAAGTATCTCAGAAGTAATTATATACAAGCGGATATACTAAGAAGAGCTGGCAGTTCAACTATACCGGATTTAAACCATGGTGATTTTTATAAAATTAAAATATTACTCCCCCCACTTTCCCTCCAAAACGAATTTGCGGAAAAAGTGGAGGTGATTGAAGGGCAGAAGGAACGTTTGAGGAATTCGCTGAAGTTACTGGAAGATAATTATAATAATTTAATGCAAAGGGCATTTAAGGGCGAGCTTTTTGATTAAAAACGCTGTAAATTTGACATTAAACGCTAAAAATGGTACAATTTATATCGGAAAGGGATGTTAATATGCTATCATATATTGAATTAGAAAATTTTAAGTCGCTTACTGATTTTAAAATAGATTTTAGAACGAAAAGCGGAGAGCCTAAACAAGTCGCTTTTATTTATGGTGAAAATGGCTCTGGTAAGACGAATTTAGTAAATTCTATATTTTTTTTGAGTCAGAGTTTACACACTTTATCCAATTATTTAAAGTTGCAAGATTTAGTTAATAATGATATGCCTGATTTTATTGCTGAGATTGAGGAAGAAGAAGTTAGAGAACAGGTATTTAAGAATTTAATTGCAAATCGCCTTCCATTATTATCTAGGTTAATAGCAGAAAATAAAACCATAGATAGTGCTGATAATATGAGGATAAAGTTAGGTTTTTATATTGATGGCGTTGAAGGTTCTTATGAAGTGATATTTGATGATTCATCTATTGTATTTGAGGAGTTACGGTTTTTAGTAAATAAAAGAGTAGGTGTGTTTTATAGTATAGATAAAAAGTCGCTTAAATTTAGTCCTTCGTTTATTTTGGATGCTAAATATAAAAATGAGTTAAAAGACAAAATTAAAAAATATTGGGGCAAACATACTTTTATGAGTATTATTTTTAATGAGATTAATGCTAATAATTCTGATTTTATAAAGAAATCATTAAATAATAATTTTTTAAATGTATTAGAATGGTTAGCGGATATTTCTATATTATGTGAAAATTATGAAGGCAGTAGTGGAAATATTTCTGCACCTGTTAAATGGTTACACGAATTAAGTTATGGCTGGGCTAATGAAAAAGCGAAAAAAGAATTATTGGTGATGGAGAATTTTTTGAATTCTGTTTTTACTCAATTATATTCAGACATTAAGAATGTATTTTATAAATTTATTCCAAATGAAAAATCGTATAAGTATCAATTATTTGTTAAGAAACAGATCGGTACAAATATTATAGAAGTGCCGTTTAATGTAGAGTCAACAGGCACACAAAAGCTTTTGAGTGTTATAGAGTTTATTTTGTTGTCATTACTAGGAAATACTGTAGTAGTCGATGAAATGGATAGTGGCATTCATGATTTGCTTATTTTTGAGCTGATGGAACTATTCTTAGATTCTTTAAAGGAGTCTGGTGGACGTCAGTTTATAGCTACAACACATAATACACTTTTAATGGAATTATTACCAAATGAGAGTGTATATATCTTAACGGTAGATGCTTATGGAAAAAAAGAAGCTTTATCACTCGATAAATACGATTTTAGAACGCAAAAAAATCACAATAAACGTGCTAGGTATTTGAAAGGTGATTATGCAGGCATTCCTTACACTGGATATTTTGATTTTACTGATTTAGTTGATGAACTTAAAGATAATTTGAGTTCTTAGGTGATTGTATTATGGGTAAAAAATTCGTAAAAATGCATGTAATGAGCATTGTTCATGGAAAATCAGAATTTATTATGTGCCATTCCATTAAGTCGAATCTCAGAATTAAACATTATATTCATGCAAAAAATAAAGGTAGACATAGTATACAAGTAAATAGTGTTATGAATGAATTAAATTCTTCTGTTTTTTCTGGTGGTCTTAAAAAATTTGCAGAAAAATATGATATAGAATATGATAGTAAACTCAAAAAATTAGTTAAATTTAAACTTTTTATTATCATGGATGTAGATGATTGTTCTGAAGAGCAGGCAGAAAAGTTTAAAGATAAATCGATGTTTAAAAAGCATTATTTGTGTGATTATATCGTGCCAATATATAATGACCCTGATTTAGAGAAAACGATGTTTGATGCTGGAATATCCGTAAATAAAAGCAATAAATCAGCAGAATATATTAAAATATTTCCTACAAGTAAAGGTGATTTAGATATGAATATAGCTAAGGAATTTGCTAATAAATTGCAAAAATGTAAGTCATCGAATTTATATGAGTATTTTGATTATTGCATCTCTGTAGTTGAAAATAGTTAAGTTGATTTGGAGTAGTTTTTGTTGTGTCAAGACTACTCTAATTTTATTTTACTATTTAAACTCCATTAAGATACCTACGTCGTCGCTAACGCTCCTTCTCAGTATGACAACGCGGGTTGATTGAGTAGTCACAATTTAAACTATAATGTCTGTAGAGATGTCGTAAAAGAAAACAAGGAAAATCAAGAGGTTGATAGCAATGTCGGTAGAGATGTCGGTAGATTAGTTGGAAATAACTAATGTAGAGGAAATTATGTCATAAAAAGAATTTAAGGGCGAGTTGTTTGATTAAAAGGAGCAATTTATGTGTTGCAATTTTGATTTTTTGAAAAAAGAAGTGAAGTACAATGAATTTACTTTTGCTTGTATTGAAGCGGAAAAGGGGATGAGGGTTTCTTATTCTAATACGGCTATTCTTGCACGTAGGGCACTTGAATTGTCTGTTAAGTGGGTGTTTTCTTATGATGATGAATTGACTGCTCCCTATAGGGATAATCTTGCCTCTTTGATTCACGATAGGACGTTTAAATCTATTATTGATCACGATTTGTTCCCTATGCTTAAATATATACAAAAGCTCGGTAATAAGGCGGTACATACGGGGACTCCTGTTAAGAAAGCGGAGGCTATGCTGGCGTTAAGAAATCTCTTTGAGTTTGTTTTATGGATAGATTATTGTTATTCTGATGTTTACGAGGAGTTGGATTTTGATGAAAGTTTAGTTGCCGATAGTGAGAGTGAACAGCAGACGAAAGCGGAACTTAAAGCCTTATATGAAAAGCTCGGCGAAAAAGATAGAAAACTTGAAGAGATTATCAACGAGAATCAGCAGTTAAGGCTTATCAATACGGAAAAACGTCGTAATAATACGAAAACGAGAGAATTTAATGTCGATGAGCTTTCTGAGTTTAAGACGCGTAAGATGTATATTGATTTGGAACTTGAACTGGCTGGTTGGATCATTGGTACGAATTGTTTGGAAGAGGTTAAACTTAAGGGCATGCCTAGTGAAAGCGGTATTGGTTATGCCGATTATGTGCTGTTCTCCGATAATGGTAAACCGTTAGCGGTGGTAGAGGCGAAAAAAACAAGCGTGAATCCTAGGGTGGGCAAAATTCAGGCGCAGCGTTATGCCGATGCTTTGGAACAACAGTACGGTATTAGACCAGTGATTTTTTATACCAATGGTTTTGATTATTATCTTTGGGATGATAAGGCATACCCTGAGCGCGTGGTATCTGGTATTTATACGAAGGAAGATTTAGAGAGTTTACACTATAAAAGAAAATATAAAAAGTCTTTACATAATATAGCGATAAACGCTGATATTGCTGGCAGATATTATCAGAAGGCGGCGATTACGGCGGTTTGTGAAAATATGCAAAAGGGTAGTCGTAAATCATTACTCGTTATGGCGACGGGCACTGGTAAGACGAGGACGGCTATCGCCATTGTTGATGTGTTGATGAAAAATGATTGGGTTAAAAATATTTTGTTTTTAGCGGATAGAAAGGCGCTCGTTAAGCAGGCGAAGAAGAATTTTAAATTGTTGTTGCCAGAGTTGTCGCTTTGTAATTTGCTCGATAGCAAGGATAGTCCAGAAAGCAGGATGGTTTTCTCGACTTATCCGACGATGATGAACGCGATAGATGAGGTGAAAACAAAGGATAATGAAAAAATATTTAGCATTGGTCATTTTGATTTGATTATCATCGATGAGAGTCATAGAAGTATTTATAAAAAATACCAAGAAATTTTTAATTATTTTGATGCAAATTTATTGGGCTTAACCGCTACGCCTAAGAGCGATATTGATAAAAATACCTATTCTGTTTTTGACCTTGAAAAAAATGTCCCGACTTATGCTTATGAATTTTCTGAAGCGGTCAAGGATGAGTATTTGGTGCCTTATCATAGCATAGAAACGAAGTTGAAATTTTTAGAGGGAGGCATACATTACGACCAATTATCTGAAGCAGAAAAAGAGGCATTTGAAGATACTTTTGATGATGATATAAGAGATATTAGTAGTGAAGATTTAAATAGATTTTTGTTTAATAAGAACACAGTCGATACGGTGATTGAGGAACTTATGACGAAGGGCTTAAAACTGGAAGGCGGTGATAAGCTGGGCAAGACGATTATTTTTGCCAAAAATAAAAGACACGCTGAATTTATTGTCGATAGATTTAATGCCTTATATCCAGAATATCATGGTAATTTTGCCAAAGCCATTTATACGGGAATAAGTCATATTGAGAGTACGATGGAAGATTTTGAAGTGAAAACGAAACTTCCGCAGATTGCCGTATCTGTCGATATGCTCGACACGGGTATTGATATACCTGAAATACTTAATTTGGTATTTTTTAAAAAAGTACGTTCAAAGACGAAGTTTTGGCAGATGATAGGTAGGGGAACTAGGCTGTGTGAAGATTTATATGGCACGGGACAGCATAAACAAAATTTTAGAATTTTTGACTACTGTGGCAATTTTGATTTCTTTAGAGCGAATAAATACGGAATAGAAGCGAAAATTGTAAAGTCGCTGACGGAGAGATTGTTTAATATCAGGGTAGCGATTATTAAGAAACTGGAGCATATTGATTATCAAATTGATAACTATATAGAGCATAGAAAGTTGCTTGTTAATGACATTGTGGGCGAAATAAAAGCTATTGATGAAACCAAGTTTAGCGCGCGGCTCAATCTTAAATATCTACATAAATTTAATAAAACGGCTAGTTTTGAAAGTCTTAGTGAGGCTGATATAAGAGAGCTTGAAGAACATATAGCGCCTATTGTTTTGCCTATAGCAGATGATGAACTGGCAAAACGATTTGATTATTTAATCTATGCTTTAGAGTATGCCGATTTAAAACGTGCGCCTCATGCCAGAAATCAGAAAAAATTAGTTCGCACGGCTGAAAAATTGTCGGAGAAAGGAACGATAAGTAAAGTAAAGGCAAAGCAAGATATTATTGCAAGCATACAAGCAGATGAATATTTTGATACTGTTGATTTATTTCAATATGAAATCGTTAGGTTGGCACTGAGGGATTTAATTCAATTTTTAGATAGCAATTCAAATCAAATTTATTATACTGATTTTGAGGATGAAATTATTTCGGAATCTAAAAATGATGGTGAATACGAAGTCAATGATATGGAAAGCTATAGAAAAAAAGTAGCGAATTATTTACGTGAGCACGAGGACGATTTGGCGATATATAAATTGCGAAACAACAAAGAGCTGACAAAGAGTGATATAGCATATTTTGAAAAAGTATTGTGGAAAAAGCTTGGAACAAAGTCTGATTTTGAAAAAGAATTTGGCAAGCAGTCTTTGCTTAGTATTGTGGGTAAAATGGTTGGGCTTGAGCCCAAAGCTGCCAACGAGCTTTTTTCTGAATTTATATCGGATGAGAGCCTAAATAGCGACCAGATTGATTTTGTTAAACTAATTGTCGATTATATAATTCAAAATGGAAGCCTCGATAAAAACTTGTTAAATGAGTATCCTTTTACTAAAAAAGGTAGTATCGTCAATTTATTTGATGGCAAGATTGATGTTGTTAGGAAAATTATTAGTGTGATTGATGGTATCAATTCAAGGCTTATTATTTAGCGAGGAAATAATATTAAAATAGAATTTAGGAGAATAACATGATTACTAAATATCAACGGTGGGTAAAGGATTTTTATAAAAATAGGGGTTGGTATGAGTATAATACGTTTATTAGGCTCAATTTTTTGATGGAAGAGGTTGGCGAATTATCGCAGGCGGTTAGAAAGTATGAAATTGGCAGAGATAGACCTGATGAGCTTAAAACAAGTAGTCAGGAGAATTTAACGGCAATAAAGGAAGAGCTGGGTGATGTGTTGGATAATATTATGATTCTCGCCGATAAGTACGATTTGGATTTGAAAGAGATTATTGAAGAACACATTGAAAAGTTTGATAAACGTTATAATTAGAGGAAAAAATCGTGAGATTTTTAGTGTAAAAATATTATAAATATAACTAAGGAGTTATTATGAATATAACGGTATATTGTGGTGCCAGTGATGGCAATAAGGAAGTTTATAAAGCGGAAACGCTTAAGTTTGGACAGTGGATTGCCAAAAGGGGAGATACTTTAGTTTATGGCGGTGGCAATGTTGGTTTGATGGGTACTATTGCCGATTCTGTTTTAAATAATGGTGGAAAAGTCATAGGTGTAATGCCTAAATTTCTTATGGAAAGAGAAATAGCGCATAATAATCTTACAGAAATAATTATTGTAGACTCGATGTCGGAAAGAAAGTTGAAGATGATTGAGCTTGGTGATTGTTATATTGCCCTTCCTGGTGGACCTGGTACGCTTGAAGAAATCTCTGAAGTTATTTCTTGGGCAAGACTAGGCAAAAATAGCAATCCATGTATCTTTTTAAATATAGGCGGTTATTATAATAGCCTAAAAAATTATTTTGATGATATGGTTGCTAATGGTTTTTTAAGTGAAAGTGACAGAAGCAAGGTGTTGTTTGCTGATTCTTTTGAAGAAATTGATAAGTTTATTAAAGAGTATCAACCGCCTGTTATAAGGGAGTACAAGAAGGATTAACTATTTTGCCTTTTTCCATGTAGTAAATTTTATCGCAAAAAATATTAGCGAGGGCGTGGTTATGACTGATGAATAAGTAAGCGGTTTGATGCTTCTCTTGGTATTTTCTTAAGATGTCAATTATCATGGCTTGACTGATAACGTCTAGCATGCTGGTTGGTTCATCTAAAATCAGTAGTTTTGGTTGTATTGTTAAGGCTCTGACTAGGGCTAGTCTTTGCTGTTCGCCGCCGCTTAGTTCGGCGGGATAGCGATAAAGGTGTTTTTCTTCTAAGCCGACAGCATTGATATCGCCCACTATATTGGCGTTGGTATAGCTTTTTTTATAACGCTTAGATAGTTTTTCCGTTTTTAGCATAACGCCAGCACCTAACTTTCCTATTTTCCGACACCGCTATCATCGGTGGCATTTCTATACATTTATCATGCGCATAAAGACAACTATCACGATAAATACACTTTCCTTTTACTTTTTTTTACTCTCAGTTTTAAATCATTGTGATATTGCAATCCATTTTTTGGCATCGCGCTGCAATTGTATATAAGTGAGAAATTTATAAATAACTAATTAAATTCAAGTTTTTGATAATTATTATCTATTATATTAAATCTGTTTCCGTTATATAATGTAATTAACAATTGAGGTAACTATTTAGTCGACTCGCGTTGTTATGCGGATTTAGTAGTAAAAGTCGTAAGATTCCTACGTCGTCATTGTATTTCTCCTCTTAATGACACGACTTTTATTATTTAACTGAATAGTCACCAATTAAGAAAGAGAGGGGATTACTATTTTTACGGAAGAATTAATTTTAAGTTCGGTTTTTATTGCGGGGGTGTTGTCGTTTTTTGCTCCGTGTACTTATCCTCTGATTCCTGTTTATATTGGCTTGATGACGGATGAAAATGACGAGTATCCTAGTTTTAAGTTGGGATTTTTAACGATAAAACTCGGTGCTATTATTAATAGTTTAGCTTTTGTTGCGGGCTTATCTATTGCCTTTATTGTTTTGGGGTTTGGCGCTGGTATACTTGGTAGCATTCTATATAGTCCTTGGGTAACGACGATTGGTGGCGCGTTTATCGTTTTGCTTGGTTTACAGCAAATCGGCATCATCAAGTTGCCCGATTTTTTCAATATCAAGGGAATTCGAATTCAAAATAGAGGCGTTGGTATTATTAAAGTATTTTTAACGGGTCTTGCTTTTAGTCTGGGCTGGACACCCTGTGTGGGTCCGATTTTGGGGGCGGTGCTAGTTACTTCTGCCTCTTCTGGACAGGCGTTTTACGGTGGGTTATTAATGTTGATGTATTCTCTGGGACTTGCTTTGCCGTTTATTGTGTTAGCAATTGCCTCTGGTAGTTTGTTGGCGCATTTTAGCAAGATGGAGAAACATTTAGAAACGATTAAAAAAGTCGGCGGGGTAATACTAGTGTTAATGGGAATAGCATTAATGAGTAATCAATTGACGACGATTAGTATTTGGTTGGAGCATATTTTTTAAGTGACAAGACTTTTTATTATTAACTGGAACTATTTAGTCAAATAGTAAAAGTCGTGTCATTCAGAGGACGAACGAAGTGAGGACGTAGGAATCTTACGACTTTTGCTACTAAACCCGCGTTAAGATTGCCACGTCGCTTCGCTTCTCGCAATGACAACGCGGGTCAACTGAATAGTTACATTAACTGAATAATTATTATTGAATGGAGAAGAAAATGAAAAAGATATTAGTGATAACGGGATTAATAATGACTTTATTGTTGGTGGCGTGTAGTCCTGCTGATGATAAAATGGCTGATGGCAAAATGATGAGTGAAGAAAAAACGTCAGAGATGATGAGTGAAGAGAAAGCGTCAGAGATGATGAGTGAAGAAAAAACATCAGAGATGATGAGTGAAGAGAAAGCGTCAGAAACGACAGAAGAAGAAAAAACATCAGATATGGTGAATGAAGAAATGATGAATACAGGTGAAATGGCGATTGATTTCACTTTGACTAGTCTTAATGGCGATGTAGTGACGTTGAGCGATTTAAAAGGGGAGAAAGTGTATCTTGAATTTTGGGCATCGTGGTGTCCTGTTTGTTTGAATGGTTTAGAAGAGGTAAATCAGTTGGCGGGTAGTGACAATGATTTTAAAGTCTATACTATTGTAACCCCATCTAATGGCGGCGAAAAAGATAAGGAAGAGTTTACGGAATGGTTTAAGGGATTAGGCTATGACAATATAGAAGTCTTATTTGATGAAACGGCTGATGTATTTAGGGATTATCAAGTTAGAGCCTTGCCGACATCGGTTTATATTGGCACGGATGGTGTTTTGGTGACAAAATCGCTAGGGCATAGTGGTAATGACAAGGTAAAGGAAGTATTCGCAGAAATTAAGTAGATTTTTTAATCAACGATTGAAACAAGCCTTGCGCTGAGTCGTTCTGCTTTATTGTTTCGCTAGGAGAACCTGCTACACAGAACGCTCTACGCGAAAAATAAAGCGCCACCGCGCGCTGGCGGCTTTGACAATCGTTGTATAATTGTAGTTATATTAAAACTTGCGTTAAGATACCTACGTCATTTTGTTCTTCTGTATGACAACGTGGGTTGATTGAATAGTTATTTTTATTAATAGTAATAAATATAGGGGGTGAATGATGAATAAAATGATGACGATTATAATTATATTGATTGTGCTTGTGGTTTTTACAGCTTTTAGCACTGGAAAATCAACTGTCGGTACAAGTTATCAAATACCAGAAGATAAGATGTTTGAGAAATATATACCTAAGGGTAAATTGCCAGTTAATCCCAATGTGAAGTTAGATTTTTCTCAAGCGGAATTAAAGGAAATTTATTTAGCGGGTGGTTGTTTTTGGGGCTTAGAAACGTATATGTCGCGTATTTATGGTGTTAAAGATGCCAGTAGCGGCTATGCCAACGGTTTGACAAAAAATCCTACTTATAAAGATGTGAGTTACAATGGCTCAGGTCACGCGGAAACGGTGAAAGTAGTATATGATGCGACAATTATCGATTTAGATACTTTGCTTCGTTATTATTTTAGAGTAATCGACCCAACTAGCGTAAATAAGCAAGGAAATGATGTTGGTTCTCAGTATAGAACGGGTATCTATTATACGGATGAAATGGAAAAATCAATTATTGAAGGGCGCTTAGCTCTTTTACAAAAACAATATGATAAGCCTTTGGCGATTGAAGTTGCGAAATTAGATAATTTTTATTTAGCAGAAGATTACCATCAAGATTATTTAGAAAAGAATCCTAATGGCTATTGTCATATTAATCTTTTTGCCGTTGAGCAAACACTGGTTAGTCCCGTGCTTTATAGTATGCCAAGTAAGGATAAGCTGAAGAAAGGCTTAAGTAGTTTAGAGTATAATGTCACGCAAAACGGCGCGACAGAACGCGCGCATTCGGGTAAATATTGGAATCACTTTGAAAAGGGAATTTATGTCGATGTCGTATCAGGAGAACCGTTATTTTCATCAAAGGATAAATTTCAATCTGCTTGTGGTTGGCCGAGTTTTAGTCGACCGATAGAGCCAGAAGTGGTAAAATATTTTGTTGATAATAGTTTTAATATGATGCGAACAGAAGTTAGAAGTAGGGTAGCAGATTCTCACTTAGGACACGTCTTTGAAGATGGTCCGAAAGAACTTGGCGGTTTACGCTTTTGTATCAATAGCGCAGCAATACGCTTTGTCGCCTTTGAGGATATGGAAAAAGAAGGCTATGCTTACTTAATTAACAGTTTGGAGTGAGACTTTTATGTATAGTATTATGATTGTTGATGATGAGCAATTAATTAGGCGAGGGATTATATCTCTCGTCGATTTTTCATCTTTACATATCGATACCATTTATGAGGCGAAAAATGGGGAAGAGGCTGTCAATCTTTATAAAAAGCATAATACGGATTTTATTTTAATGGATATTAATATGCCTTTAAAAGATGGCTTGACGACAGCGCGCGAAATTAAACGCTTGAATAAAAACGCAATGATTGCCATTATTACAGGTTATGATTATTTTCAATACGCACAAACGGCAATTAAAATCGGCATAGAGGATTATATTTTAAAACCCGTCGATAAACATGATATTTTAAATGTCGTCAATAAAATGCTTGCTAAAAAAATCGATAGCAATGTCAGTAAAGAGTTAAAAAAGATGAAAACTAACTCTTCTTTTAACAACAACAATAGCGATATTAAAGTAGCGATTGGCGATTTTATTGAAAGTAATATTTATGAAAAATCCTTAAGTCTTGCTCAGGTGGCAGAGCATATTGGTTTTAATAAAAGTTATTTAAGTGGAGTAGTCAAACAAATATATGGTATGACTTTTCAAAATTATGTTAATCAACGACGTATGGAACAGGCTAAAATTTTGCTTTTGACGACGGATATGAAAAATTATCAAATTAGCGATGCCATTGGCTATGAGGATGTCAATTATTTTTCGACTAAATTTAAGCGAATTTTCAAATTAACACCAAAACAATATCGACAGCAGGTGATGAATCAAAGTGAAAATGGATAAAATAAGAAATAAATTTAGAGCAATGAATGTGCAAATAGCGCTTTATTTTTGGCTGTTTTCCATTCTTATTTTGGTAATTGTATCATCGATTTACTACCAAACGACAATGAAAATCATTGTTGAACATATAGAAAAAAATACGCGTTTGTCTATTGAGCAAGCGGCAAATTACATAGAAAATCATCTGGAAAAGATACAGTTACTAAGTGACGTTACTGCCCAAAGACCAGATATTATCACGGCGCTGAAAACGCCTTCTGATATGCACGATAAGGAAATTATTAGTACTTTTAATACGATTATGCAAGGCGATCAATTTATTCGTTCGATTGCGATTTTATCAAAGGATGGGCAATTTATTACGAATGATAGTACTATGTTTGAAATGCTGTCTGAAGATTATACCAAAAAACAATGGTATCACGATGCCCTTCATAGTGAGCAAATGCCAGTGTTGACCTCTGTTCGTCGTGGCGAGTTCACTATGGATAAGGATACGTGGGTCATATCCATTGCAAGGCAGATTACTGATGACAAAGGGGAACATCTCGGCGTATTGTTAATTGATATATCGTACCGCTTTATTGAACAATACTTAAATGCGTTGAGATTAGGGGCAAATGGTTATAGTTTTGTCATTAGCGATAGCTGTCATTTGGTCTATCACCACGATAGTAGTTATTTTAATGACGAGCAAAAAATAAATAAATTGGTGACTATTTGTCAGCTTGATACAGGTATCAAAGACGATATGGGACTCCTGATGTTTAAAAGTGATATTAAACATAGCAATTGGCGATTGGTTGGTTTATCATCTTTAGATGAAGCGGAACAGTTTAGTAAACAGCTTTTAATGACTGTCGCTGTGATTGGCTTGATGTTAACGATGGTTAGTCTACTCCTAGCGATTATTTTATCGCAAAGGATTTCTCGCCCTGTAAGAGAGTTAGAGCAAGCGTTAATGCAAACGGGGGAGCAATGGCAACAGTTAAAGCTTAATAACAATGCGCCTTATGAAGTCCAGTCCTTGACCTTGCAATATAATGCAATGTTAAAGCGAATTGAAAGCTTGATTGCCGATTTAAAACAGGTGGAAGAAATCAGACGCGTTGAAAGCATAAAGATGCTACAAAGCCAAATTAATCCGCACTTTTTATATAACACTTTAGATACCATCGTTTGGTTAGCTGAATTTGAAGATACAAGTGGTGTTATCGATGTAACAAAATCCTTAGGTGATATGCTTCGCATGGGCTTAAATATAGAACAATCAACAATCACATTGGAAAATGAACTGAATTATTTAATAAATTATTTGACGATTCAGCAGTATCGTTACGGGGATAAATTTGATTATACCATAACAGGAGATGATAGTTTAAAGATGACACTTATACCAAAGTTGATACTACAGCCAATTGTTGAAAATGCTATTTATCATGGCATTAGTACTTATGAAGAAGATGGATTAATTCGCCTTAACTATTATGAAAAAGCAGACAATTTAGTGATAGAAATTAGCGATAATGGTGTTGGCTTTGACCAGCGAGAAAGGAAGAAAAAAAGTGACATTAAACTCGGGGGCATTGGTTTAGATAATGTCAATCGACGAATTAAATTGATATGTGGGCAAGATTATGGGATTAGTTTAGAAACGGCACTAAATAAAGGAACGAGGGTTCAATACCGCCTTCCCTTAGAAGAATAAAGTAAGGAGAAAATGATGAATAAACAAGTAAAAATGACACTATTGGGTTTAGCTATATTTATTATTGCTATTTTATTTATCGCTTGTACCACACCGCAAAATAAAAGGGAATATGTCGATTATGAAAAGTCTAGTTATTATGCGTATTCAGATGATGGCAATACAATTCTTTATGAATATTCCTTCGAGCCAAATCGTTCTAATGATGTCGTGACAAATTATTTTCGTGGGCGCAATGATTATCACTATGTTGAAATTCCCGAGGCAGATGCTAAGACGTTTAAGGTATTAGACCAAGATTTTGGGCAAGACGATAATCACTTGTTTTTTAGAACCCGCGTGGCAGATTTTGTCGATTACGAGACGTTTAAATATCTCGATTATGCGTATTATGTTTTTACCGATAAAAATAATGTCTATCAATTAAAGTGGGATAAACTAGAAGAATATATCGACGAGAATGGTGAAACAATGCCACAAAAATTTGATTATCTTGAGATTGTCGAAGACGCCGATGTCAATAGTTATCAAGTATTATTTCCGCTGTCTGGGAAAAAGTCAACGAACTGGGCAAAAGATGATAACCATATCTTTTGGCAAAATCAAGTCGTTGAGGATGTCGATGTGGAAACATTTAGGTGCTTGACATCAGATTTTGTGGTGGATAAGAATTTTGTTTATTCCTCGGGTTTAGGTGTTAAAGTACCGAATAAGAATCAAAGTAGTGAAGGGTTTAAGATTATTAGAGAAGGTAATGTTGACATCGTTTATACAGATAATTATTTATATCATATATTGTTGGATGAGCTAACGGAATATCCTATTGAAGACGTGAATAGTATTAGCGATTTTGATAGTGCGTGGTTTTTTAAACTCGATGATAATGTATATTATTGTGGCAGAAAAATCGAGGGTGCAGATGCCGATAGTTTTGAGGTGATTGAAAAATT
>PDWI01006062.1_pt1 | contig 15761 bp, 12 predicted proteins | sample 1430891 | NCBI WGS metagenome assembly PDWI01 (sample SAMN01162508, study PRJNA174530) | Oral metagenome, whole genome shotgun sequencing project. | biome: Marine environment; feature: Marine mammal; material: Swab sample of the gingival sulcus; isolation source: swab sample of gingival sulcus...
AAGTGATGTGCATCTAGGATCTGCATATCACCGAGAACCAATGGAGGTAGAGCGTCGCCTTGTCCGTTGGTTACAATTTATTCGTCCTACTGCAAAAGCTATTTATTTCCTCGGTGATATTTTTGATTATTGGTTTGAGTACAAAAACGTCGTGCCTCGTGGTTATGTACGTTTCCTAGGGCAATTAGCAATGATGGCTGACGAAGGTGTTGAGATTCATTTCTTCGCAGGCAATCACGATGTTTGGTTCTCTGATTATTTTACTCAAGAATTTGGAGCAATCATTCACCACAAAGCCGAAGAGATTAACCTTGATGGCAAGGTCTTTCGCCTCTCACACGGAGATGAAGAGTACACCGAGCTAAACTTTATCAATAAGCTACTCTATAAAGTCTTCCGCAACAAAATATGTTGGGCTCTCTACGGAGCGGTGCACCCTCGCTGGACAGTTGGTTGGGCAATGTGGGCATCTTTGCAGAGCCGTAAGAGAGGTATGAAGCAAGAGCAAAAAACGCTTGGTGACATTCCGCACGCTTATCAGAATGATTATTTTGATGTAGAGAAAGAACCTCTAGTACTTTTCAGCAAAAGACTTGCAGAAGAGAAGGGCGATTGGCTCAAGTACAATTCCTACGCCGTTTGGGACGGACAAAACCTCTTCATTGACCAATTTGAAATAGAATAGAAGAGACTTCTAGCAATAAGAGCTTAAAGCAATAAGAAAAGCGCGTGAAATTCTTAAATTTCACGCGCTTTCATTTTAGGGAGTTAATTAAGACTAGTCAAAGTACTCTAGCTCACGCTCAATAAGGGTTGGGCTATTATTCGCCCAATGATCAGCCTTACCGATTAGCTTAATCCAATTACCTTCCTTATCTACTTCGCTTGCATAAACAATCTTAACTCTGACCTTTTCATTAGGACCATATAGCTCATAAGCCTTAAGGATTGACTCCTCATCATACAACCAAACTTCCTTCGTTTCAATCTTGCTCGCATCAGAGACATCATCACCTTTATACATTGCTTTGAGCGTCATCAAACCTTTATCATTGTAGTCATAGATTTCAATACCATTAGTATAATAATCAGCTTGAGGCTCATCTTTCCATAGATAAGTCATCTTGATTAACAAGCCCTTACCATTATAAGTATATTGCTTTGTTTCCTCTACATAATTCGCACTTGCCAACTCGTCAATGACAGTGCCGTCTGCCTTATAAGTAAGAGTATTCGTTAGCTCAAGCTTATTGTCTGGAGTAAACCACTCCTTTTTGACAAGCTTACCTTGCTCATTATAAGTCATTTTATAATGATACCTTAGCTGCTCTTTTTGATATAGGAAAGACTCTGTATTCAAACCTTGCTCATCAAACTTATAGACCATACGCTCACGAACCGTTCCATCATTGTGGTACTTAATCGCTTCAATAAGATGTCCTTGCTCATCAAAGACCTCTTTACTTTGCTCAATAAAACGCTGTTTAGAGCCAGACAAATCCCACTTAGTAACAAGAGCAGACTTAATCTTCCTTGTCTCTTCTTGGGGTTTATCTTCCTGTGGTTGTTCTTCATCTTTATCTGTAGGCTCTTCCTTATCCTTATCAGGTTGAGGCTTTTCAATTGGTTTAGGCTCTTTCACAGGGTCCTTATCCTTAGTACAAGCGCTTAATAAGCCTAGAGTTAGTACAGACAAATAAAATATCTTCTTCATTTTTAGCTGATTATATTCTTATATTATACAGTAATTTCCCTGCAAATATACTAATTTTCTGCTGAACACTTCTCTGAGACGAAGAGCGACTCTTCATCAAGCAAAGTAATATCCCTCCACTTCTATTTGATAACACAAGAATAAGCTCGCCCTATTCAAAACGAAAAGGGCGAGCTTAAACATTCTATATTAAATTAACAAAAACGATTTACGGACGACGGAAAGGACGGACAGGGACACAATTTGTCTTAGAGCAAGAAGCGTTATCGATTACATCTCTATCAAACAAAAAAAGATCCCCCAGAGCTTTAGAAGGTGGCGTTAACGCATAGAATTGCCCAACAAAGCCAAACTCCCTATAAATCGTAGGCCCCATGTTAGCCTCACGACAGCTGTAAGGCGGGAAAATACGAATAGTGCAAGGATTAGTTTTAAAGAAGTTGGCATTATGTATATGCTCCAATATAACCCCCGGCTTATTTCTGAGCGGAACACATTTAATCACCATATATCCGCGTACATAAGAATAGCGCCAAGCAGAAACCCAATATGTTCCCTTAAAACGCAAAGCATAAGTCACAAATACTCCATCTTCTAGAACAGTAATATAGTCAGAAGTATAGTCCTGAGGTGCAGTCTCTCCGATTTGAACATGCTCCTCAACTGCATCTTTATGAGAATAATGCTTATCAAAGTGAACTGGAGTAACGGTTGATGCAAACCCATACTTCGGTATAGCAGGATTACCGATAGAGTGCCACTGATCAGCGTTCGGGAAATAATATTTAGCCAAGAATGGGCGTGAACCATCAAAGAGAGCCTCTGCATCCCAATATTGATAGTAACCAACCTCGTGAGGATAAATATCATCAATAACATTAGTATGTGGCAAGTCGTGATTCTTTACGAAGCCTGTACCAGCCTTGTTGATAGCTGGTGCCTCTGCAACGAAATCAAGTGGCGTTTCAAAGTTTAGCGAAACAGAATTATCATCATTGCCGAGGTTACCGCCATCACCCCAGTCATCACCAGTACCTCCACCGATATCATTGCTTGAGTTAATAGTAAGCACGGTGTTATAAGAGTAACCATCATCAAACTGCTTCGTTCCAGCAACGAGCTTAGAGTTAGGTGCGTGAACGTTGAAAGCTCGTGTTGTCTCTTCTGCGCCTCCTGCTGTCTTATAGCGGAACTTTACTTGGAAAGCTGTTCCTAACTTGTTTGGATTCTGGAAGCCCCAAATGTAGAAGCAAGGCATATCTGCATTGTCATTAACAATAGTATAACCAACATCTGTTGTCGTATTATTTGCATAGACAGGGAAAGATAAGGCAGTAACCGTTGGAGCCGACGTATACTCTGCTGTAAATTTCGCCTTATTATCCACTACATTGCTCCAGTCAAAATAACCACTATAATCTAATGCTCCTGACTTCTGAACCAAGATATGCGTAATAACGATATTAGCTCCTGTCTTATTCTTAACGTTTAGCCCAATCAAGGAACCTCGTGGAGCAAACTTAACATTATTACTTCCTAATGGCTTAATCATCTCAGAAAAGTCCTCAACTTTCGTCATTATTGGAATATGACGGTTGTCTTGGAAGTTATTTGTTAGCAAGCCCTCGATACGATGGTTAGGGTCAGTAGCACCCTTGAAGTACTGCTTAGTAATATCACCGCCTACTCCGCCATTACCCTCAAGAACCATAAAACCCTTGGTGATGTTCTTAAGCGTCAGCAGTGAACGACAGTACATCTTGATACCTGCATTTTGAATAGTATTTCCTGTAGTTGTTTCCTTGAAGAAAACAGTGTTCTTCGCTGGACTAGTCGTAGGCTTCACTGATACAGCTTCCTCACAATTAACGGCGTGGAACTTACCACCATCATAAACAACACCCCAACGTGCTTCGCGCTTTCCTGCTCCGAAGTCTTCTGCCTTAAGCGTCGTGGTCGCCGCAGCGTTAGAGCCGTGGAAGTGCAGTGTAGCACGAAGCTCATTCGATGCTTTGTTCGTGTTACTGCTTAGTGGCTCAAGACCTACTGAAGCGAGCGAACTACTTAGCTCAAAAGCTTGTGGCTCGGCGAGATTACCACCTTGAATGCCATTATTTATGGGCTCGCTCTTATCACAAGAACCTAGAGCCAATCCGAAGCTAGCCAAGGCTAGCAATTGAAATAACTTTTTCATTTCTTCTAATTTTTATTGTTGTTAGTATTATATTCTTTGATATTGGTTTAATCACTATCAAGACCTCCACCGTAGTTCCAGTCGTCGTCTCCGATATAGTCATCTAGCTCATTATCTAGAGGGTCGCCGTTGTTCCAGTCATCAACGCCTCCATTCATTGAAAAGTTCTTCATCAAGCTCAGAGGTTCTCCTAAGAAAATAATCTCTAACCTTGGATACTCATAAATTTCTTTTTTTTCCATTTTTATTCTCTCTTTTATTTGCGTTCTAATTACTTATTAGCCTTTTATTACTCCTTACTCTGCTGATAATCTGGAACATTTACATATATATGTATAACCATAGATTAACGCTTTAACTCTACAAATATAAAAAAAAAGCAATGCGAACCAAATTTTGTTAACTTTGGTTCACATTGCGCTACGCGATGAAAAGCTTAGATACCACTCTATAAGTAAGAGAAAAGGGAAAGACACTTAGATATAAGTAATGACAAAGCAATCCTCCCTACTAGAATAAAAAAACTTAAGAATGGCATAATAGTAAATGAACAAAAAAATATATATAATATTTATGAGAACGAAAATAAAAAGAGCAGGCAGGGACAAAATTCTTATTTGTCCCTGCCTGCTCTTCAAGAATAAATATCTTTAGATTGCAGGGAGGTTCATACCTGTGATGCTGCGGTAGAGATCAAGGGCATAGACGTCAGTCATTCCAGAGATGAAGTCCAAAGCACATTGTATCTTGCCGTAAGTCGTTGGTTCGTCAATGTTATACTGCGAACTCACGCGCCCTAGGAGCACCTTACTATAGGCATAATCTGGCGTATGAAGCGCCTCTAGCAGTCTGTCTAGTAGATCTGTAAAGATACGATGACCTGCAAGCTCGATGTCGATAACATCTTTCGCTCGGTAAATTTTCTGCTGAGCAATCTGACTACATTCAGCAAAAGCCTTTGCCTTACGCGGGCTTAGTTCCTTAAGTAGAGGCTTATTATATGTTCCATTAAGGATAGCCTGCTCATTCGCCAAGAAAATCTCAACCGTCTCTTCCACTAATAAGTTGATGAGCTTACTCCTAATGTAGGCAACCTGTTCGTTTCGATCCGAAATCGTCCCCAAAATGTATTGCAATTCGCTCATCTCCTCCTCATCAAAGAAAGCCAAAAGTAAATCGCTAGCATCTCTATAAGACAAGAGCCTAAGCTTATAAGCGTCTTCAATATCCATCACTTGATAGCAAATATCATCGGCTGCCTCCACAAGGTAAACGAGTGGATAGCGCGCGTAATGTAGTGGCGCATCGCTAAACTGAATAAGTCCTAGCTCATCAGCTAGGCGACGCATATAAGGCTCTTCCGTCTGAAAGAAGCCAAACTTCGCCTTTTGCTGACTGAGTTCACTGCTAAAAGGATATTTAATAATGCTTGCAAGTGTGGCATAAGTCAAGGCAAAGCCTCCCTCTCTTCGCCCCTTAAACTGATGCGTCAGCAGACGGAAAGCGTTGGCATTCCCCTCGAAGTAGAGAAAGTCTTCCCAGCGACCGCCCTCTGCTTGCACATTTTTCTGCCATTGTTGCCCATTCCCCTCACGGAAATACGCACCAATAGCGCGTTCGCCACTATGACCGAAGGGCGGATTACCCATATCGTGCGCTAGGCAGGCAGCACTCACAATCTCGCTTAGAGCCGTAGAGAAACGCACCTCTTGCGCTTTCGGATAGCGCTCTTTCAGCACTGCTCCGACCATAGAACCGAGGGAGCGTCCAACGCAACTTACTTCAAGACTGTGCGTTAACCTGTTATGCACGAAGATATTCGTCGGCAGAGGGAAGACTTGTGTCTTATTCTGCAGACGGCGGAAAGGAGGCGAGAATACGAGCCTGTCAAAGTCTCGCTCAAAGCTACTCCTTCGTGTTGCTTTTTGTTCTATAGGTCTATTTTCCTGACCAAATCTTTTATCTGAAAGTAACTGCTTCCATTCCATATCTCTATCTTTAATCTGTTGCTATATTATTGTCTCTACACTCCCCTTGTAGCTCCTCTTTTGTCTTGCGTAGCCTATTCTGCACTCAAACCTTTGCAGCAAAATAGTATTCGGTCGCTGAGCTTGTCGAAGCGTTCCGCTTTACCTTGAATACTACTATCATTTCGGCATTTCGACAAGCTCAATGACCGAAACGAAAGTCTCTTCCCAAGCATATAATCGCTATAGAATAAAAGTTCGATTCAGAGCTACTATTATGCGAAGCCCTGCAAGGAAGGAATGATGCTTTAACGATTAAATTTAAGCGCCAAAAGAGACTTCTATAAACACCTATATTATAAAGACTTACAAACTATCCAAAAGGGGCTAAAAAGTTTAGCGGTAAACTTTTGAAAACTTAGCGGAAAACTTTTTTGAGTTTAAGGCTAAAGTCATTAGACTTTTCCCATAAACTTTTTCAAGTGTTTGCTCAGCCTTTTTTATTAAGACTTATAAGCTTGTCTGAAGACATTCTTTTAAGCTTGAAAATTTGCCCTAAGCGTATTAAATGCGATAGCCCAACTTCGCCAAAATTCCCTTGAGCTTCTCGCGCTGATCACCCTGAATGATAATCTCTCCGTCCTTAACGCTACCGCCAACGCCACACTTCTGCTTGAGCAGTTTACCCAAGCTCTGCAGGTCTTCCGTCGTACCAACAAAGTTTGTCACAAGCGTAACTTCCTTCCCTGCACGGTGTTTCTTACTCAAAGAAAGCCTTAGCTTCTGCTTCTCTGGTGCAAGCGTTGCCTCTTCCTCAACGCAATCTTCTTCGTAATTAAAATCGGGATTTGTACTATAAACAACCCCTAATCTTTGCTTCCAATCGGACATAATAGCCTTTGTTCTTTTTATTTTTATTAAATTTGTAGGATAAAGATAGTAAGATTATCAGAATAAATGGTTATTCTGGAGTAAAAATAAGAACAATAGAATTATGGCAGTAACAATTAAACGTATTACTGAAGTAGCAGATTTGAAGAAGTTTGCCAAGTTCAATATCGACCTATATAAGAATAATCGTTACCACGTACCTGGTTTGATTAAAGATGAGGTTGGCACACTTAACCCAGAAGAAAACCCTGCATTTGAATTTTGTGAATCAGTTTATTTCTTAGCTTATAAGGAGAAGAAACTTGTTGGACGTATCGCAGGAATTATCAATCACAAGGCTAATGAAACGTGGAACCAAGCTAATGCTCGCTTTGGTTTCGTGGACTTCATCAATGATAAGGAGGTTGTAGATGCGCTCTTTGGTGCCGTTGAAGATTGGGCTAGAGAAAAGGGAATGGAAATGATTCAAGGTCCGATGGGCTTCACGGACTTTGACCACGAAGGTATGCTCATCGAAGGTTTTGACCAAATGGGGACGATGGCAACCATCTATAACTTTGCCTATTACCCTAAGCAATTAGAACGCTTAGGCTTCATTAAAGACCAAGATTGGAAAGAGTATAAGATTACCATTCCTAAGGAAATCCCAGAGCGTCACCGTCGTATCGCAGAGATTATCAAAGAGAAATATGGACTGAAAATTCTTAAGTTCAAGTCTCAGAAGGAAATTTTGCCTTATGCTCACCACATCTTCGAAACGCTCAACCAAGCTTATGCCCCTCTTTATGGCTATTCAGAGCTAAGCAATGAGCAAATTGACTATTATGTAAAGCAATATATTCCGATGCTCAAGCTAGACTTTGTTACGATTGTAGTGAGAGAGTCTGACAATAAGGTCGTAGGAGTGGCTATTACAATCCCTAATCTTAGTTACGCACTTAAGAAAGCTAAAGGCTCACTCTTCCCATTCGGCTGGGCACATCTGCTTAAAGCTCTTAAGTCTAAGAATAATAAGATTGTGGACTTATACCTCATCGGCGTGATACCTGAGTATCAAAATAAGGGCGTTAATGCTTTGATTTTTGACGATCTATGTAAGGTCTTCAACAAGCACGGCGTGAAATATGCGGAAAGTAACCCTGAGCTAGAGACAAATACTGCCGTTCAGATGCAGTGGAATTACTTTGAGAAAGAGCACCACAAGACACGTCGTGCTTACATCAAGCGCCTGTAAAGACGAGACTTTGGACTCAAAGAAAAAATAAATTGAGGCTATTCCTACTTGGGAATAGCCTCAATACTTTTTAATTAGTTAGATGAACTTAGTCCAAAGCTTGCAAAGCCTTGAGCAAACCGTCCCATAGTTCTGGTTTAGGTATAAGCTGACTTAAATCATCGCCAGCCTTAGCAGCCTTGCGAATTTCCGTTGAAGAGACGTCAATCATCGGCACATTTTCACAGATATGTAGCTCTCCCTTAAAGACTTCAGCAGATAAATCCGTCAGAGGATAGCCTTCGCGTGGATAGACATACAGCTCAGTAAAGTCCGCCAAACGCTCATACTGATACCAAGAAGAGAGCTTAAGCAGATTATCTGCCCCAATAAGCATCGAAAACTTAGCCTCTGGCATTAAGAGTTTTGACGCCTGCAAGCTGTGCACACTATAGTGCGGTTCTGGTAAGATCTGCTCAAGGCTACAAATTTCTGCGCCCTCATCTTCTGCAATGCAAGTCTCAAGAAACTTATAGCGAAAGGCAAAAGGCAACATATTCTTGCTCTTCTTTTGCGGGTTAAGAGGGCTAAGGACGAAAAAGAACTTGTCAAATCTGTAAGTCTCCATCATATAACGCGCAAGCGCTAAATGCCCAATATGAAAAGGATTAAACGAACCAAAGTACAGACAGATACGCATCGTTTTATTCATTTCAAAACTATATTCTTTAATATAGTGAATAATTTCATTGCGTTTCGACTGGCTCAACGACCGAAATTATTCAAATTATCTTACCAACGTATTGGCGTTTTGCCAAAATATTCAAGGGCTTTATTCGCCTTAGAGAAGTGACGACAGCCAGAGAAATAGCGCACCGAAAGTGGCGACGGGTGTCCAGCCTCTAGTACACAATGCCTTGACCTATTAATCATTGCTCCTTTGCGCTTGGCATAATTTCCCCAAAGAAGAAAGACCAAGCCCTCACAATGCTGATTTAGTTCACGGATAATAGCGTCTGTAAATGTCTCCCAACCAATGCCTTGATGCGAACCAGCTTCGCCAGCCCTAACGGTCAAGATACTATTCAAGAGCAAGACGCCCTGCTCTACCCAAGGCAAGAGATGACCATCTTGAATGATAGATGCCTGCCCCGTATCGGAAAGAATTTCCGCTTTCATATTACGTAAACTCGGAGGAATAGCCACACCTCGAGGCACTGAGAAAGAAAGTCCCTCAGCCTGTCCCTCGCCGTGGTAAGGGTCTTGCCCAATAATCACGACCTTAACCTGCTCAACTGGGCAGAGGTCTAAGGCACGAAAAATATATTTCCCCTGAGGATAGACAAGGCTTTTGGCATAAGCTTGCTTAACCTCGGCAATCAAATTCTGAAAGTATAACTGTTCAAATTCACGCTTTAAGAGCTCCTTCCAACTCTCTTCTAATCGGATATTCATTTAATTATTTTGTATATTTGTTTTATTGCGACCTAAGATTTGGCATTAGGCTCGCTATAAAGATAAGACAAAATGAGAAAACTTTTTTATATCCTAGCCCTAAGTTCACTATTTATTGGGGGAGAACAGCTCGTAGCTCAGGACTTAGCTACAAAAGAAACAAGACAAGTTATACGCAAGGCAGAAGGTCTTTACGGCGGTCATTTAGCTATTAGCGTCATCGATTGCGCTAACAGTGAGGAGATATTTGGCTATCGTTCATCTGAGCTTATGACGCCAGCCTCCGTAGTCAAGATATTAAGTACAGGAGCAGCCCTGCAAAGCTTCGGAAGACGTTACCGCTTCCCAACTTATATTTATGGGACAGGACAACAAAAGGGCAGGACTTATAATGGCGATATCATCATTCAAGGGCAAGGTGACCCTTCTATAGCCTCTAATTATATCGGAGGAGAAGCCAATCGACTTAGTGATGAACTTATAGCCGAACTGAAGAAGCGAGGCATCAAAAATATCAATGGAGGTATCATCGTAAACGCTTATCTTTCAGAAGAGCAAGGAGCGATACCAAGTTGGGAATTAGAAGATATCGGTTGGTATTATGGAACAGGTCTCTACGGTTTCAACTATAAGGATAATAAGTTTACTTTGGAAGTCAATACGAAGCGACGCTACGGCACGCGCCCTACATTAATCAAGTGGGATAAAGACTTAGCAATTAAATTCAACAACCAAATGCTTGTAGGCAAAAGAGAGAAGCTCTTGACCTATGCCAAGCCTAAGGAAACATACTCAGAGATTTTGCTTAAAGGTTCGATACCTCGCAGGAGAAGACCCTACGGATTAAGTCTCTCTAACCCAGACCCAGCACTGTATGCAGGCAATAAGATTAGCAAATCTATCAAGGAGGCTCAGATTAAACTCAAGTATCCAGCTAGAGCTAATTATAATGCCACTGCAGTCAAAGGCGAAGTATTACACTATTATTATTCTAAGCCTATTGATACGCTTGCTTTAATTACCAATCACAGAAGCCACAACCTCTTTGCCGAAGGCTTTGCAGCACTTATTGCAGATGGCAAACCTAGAGGTAAAGCCGTTGAAAACTATTGGACTAAGCGTCTAGGCTTAACAGAGACAGAACTTACGCTTGCCGACGGCTCTGGCCTCAGCCGCGAGGATAAGCTCACGGCTGAAGTTCTAAGCACAATCCTAAATGACCTCTTAAGTAAAAGAACTCCTGAGAAGAGTTCCCTACTCTATACACTACCAAAAGTTGGAGAAGCTGGAACGGTAAAAAATTTGCTTAAAGCAGATGAACTGGAAGCTTATTTCAAAAGTGGTTCGATGTCAGGAGTTGTCTGCTATGCAGGCTATGTCTATCACCAAAATAAATGGTATGCTATTGCGCTACTATCCAACGAATTTAATCACAACAGTAATGCACGTAAGAGCATTCGTTCAGTATTGCGCACGCTTTTCAACGTTCCTCAATAAGGTTCTGTAAACCAACGGAATTCAAGCTGGAGGCAACGACAAGGAGCTTTAAGCTTTAGGTTATAGATAACACAGCCTTGTGAAAGAAATTTCACAAGGCTGTGTTATGTTTTTCACAAAGGAGTGTAATCGTCTCCTACAGTATCTATTTTAAGAAAACAGTCAATTAAAAAACAAGGGGCATATCAAACGATATCCCCCTTGTCAATTCAAGATAAAAAATTTCCGACCAATTAGTTGATTTCTCCTTGTATGTCAGCTTCAATTTTTGGAGGCTTAGTACCAATCGTAATTTCGGCTGGTAGTCCAACTTCCTCGTCATTAACCTTTACAGCTCCCAAAATAAAGTAACCTTCATCAGGCTTGATATCAAGCGTAACCTTTTCTCCAGGAAAAGCTTCTGAAACTTCTTCCTCAGCCTTAATGAAAGTGACAGTTGCATTTGCAATATTTGCGAAAAGTCTAGTTGCAGGAACTACCTCTACAGCAGGTGCTTTCGCTCCTAGTACAAATTGATGAGCAAGATCAACTTCCTCGTCATCAACAAATACTTTTATGCCTACATCACCATATTGCTCATTGTCACAAACAACAGTAGAAAGGATAATTGTCTCACCCTCTTTAGCTTCTGTAACAACTTCATCACCCTTCATAAAAGTAAGGTTATAAGTAAGCTCTATTGGAGTTTCTGTTCCGGCCCCTTCCCATTTAATTGTTACAGTTTTAGGCAAAGCAATAGTCTCATCAATTTCTGGCTCTTCTGGCTCATCAATTTGAGGGTCATCAATGTCTGGGATATCAGCAACCTCAAGACAGTGATTTTGATTCTTACACGAATTAACCGCAGGTGTTAGGAGTACTAGTCCCAACATCACTACAAAAAACTTTAAATTTTTCATTTCGACATTCTTTTTATTGATTTATAAATATATCTAACAACAAAGTTAAGACATTATTTTAATAAAAACAAACAATCTATTGCAAAATTAACACAAAAATTAACCACGGATATACTCGTTCGAGTATATCCGTGGTTAATTTTATTACTAATGAAAGACTATATAACTAGTCTAGCTTAGTGAAAGTATATTTCAATGTTTGAGTATTGAAAGTAATATCATAAGTACCTTCTGCATCAGCATTCTCAAGCTTAGCATTTCCCAAACCATCAGCCTTAACGTGAGCAACACCTTCACAAGTACCAGTTACAGTGAAACCTCCCCACTCAGCAGCCCAAGCGTGGTCAGCTCTAATCTTAAAGTTACGGCTTCCATTAGGGTGATGCCCCATCTCAACGCCCTTAGCATACCAAGTGTAATCCTCGGCTTCACTCTTCTTCAAGTCATAGTCCTTGTCACCCCAAGCCTTTAAAGGAGTTGCATCACCTATCAAAGCAATTACACCATAAGTAAATTGAACTGAAGCCTTCTTCTGCTTAGCAACAGCTGTAACAGTTGGAGCTGTTTCACCAACAGTAATTTCCATTGGAAGAGTAGCAAGCTTACCATCAACCAATACAGAAGATTCAATTACATAACCATCAGCAGGAGTAACGTCAATAGTCACCTTTTCTCCTTGCTTAGCTTCTGTTACAACATCTTCACCTTTCTTGAAAGTAATAACGGTATTTTCAACCAAAACACCTGACAAGTCTACAGCTGGAACAACCTTCTCTACTACAACCTCTACGAGAGGAACTGTTGAACCAAGTGTAATCTCTGCTGGAACAGTTACAGCTTCACCATCAACCTTTACAGATGTGATTGCATAACCGTCTTCAGGAACAACATCAAGCGTCACCTTATCTCCTTCCTTAGCCTCTGTTACAACATCTTCACCTTTCTTGAAAGTTACAGTTGCATTTTCAGCCGTAATATCAGAAAGATCAATCTCTGCAGGCGTATCCTTAATTTTAGCCCTTACTTTTGGAGCTTTATTTCCAACAGTAAACTCATAAGGAACTTGAACCTTTTGACCATCAACTTCAACGTAATCAAGCTCAAGAGTAGTACCTACAGAAGAGGAGATTCGAAGTGTTACTTTCTCACCCTCGCGAACTTCTTTTACAGCATCATTTCCTTGGAAAAACTCAACAACTAAGAGTTGATCAACTTGAACATCTTCAAACAAGTTAATTATTGCAAGCTCGGCTTTATCGATCGTTGCCTCTACAACTGGAGACTCTGACCCTAATACGAAACTGTAAGGGATAGCATCTTCTCCAACAGCTACACCATCAACTTTTAGAAGTTCTGGATATGCGAAGTCTGGATTATTAGAAGTAACTCCACTTAGTATAATAGTTTCTCCCTCCTTAGCTTTTGTTACAACTTCATCACCCTTCTTAAAAGTAAGCTCAAAAGTTACCGTAACAGTTTCATCAGCAACTGGAGATTTCCACTCAGCCGTTACAGCCTTTGGTAGAACAATAGTCTTAGCAACTTCAGGTTGTGGTTCCTGAACTTCAAGACAATGATTCTGATTCTCACAGGAATTAAATGTAGGAGTTACAGCTAAAAAGCCCAACATCGCTACAACAAACTTTAAATTTTTCATCTCAAATCTTTTTTATTCGTAAATATATACAGTACAAATTTAGGGGATTATATTTAGACTACCAAAACAAAAGCAAGGAAAAGAATAAAACAAAGCTAATAACTCCTTTTTTTCATCTTAGCCCACAGCACAACTCAAGAATAAGTAAAAATCTGACTACCAGCACTTCAATAAAAGCCTCTAGCCCTTAGGAAGGCTTCCTTAAGATAGAATAAGAAAATGGAAGACTTTTTTGATTTGGATATTAAGAATAAATATATTACTTTTGCAAGCACTTAGGTTTTAGCCCTGCCTGGATGGTGGAATGGTAGACACGAAGGACTTAAAATCCTTTGGCCATTATGGCTGTGCGGGTTCAAGTCCCGCTCCAGGTACTAATGGATTAAGTGAAATAAAATATAGATGAGAGTCAGCTTCTGAGCGCTTTCATCTATTTTTTATTTTGGGGCTTCATCTAAAGGACTTTAACTATCTTTGTAGCAAAACAAGAATTTGATTTATGACTATTAGAACTTTCTGCATCAAAACACATCGATTTCTAGGTGCAATACTTAGCCTGCTCTTCGTCCTTTGGTTTCTCTCTGCCTTTGTGATTATCTACTGTCACTATCCTAAATATAGAGGTTCAGAGAGAGCTAAGCACAGCCCACTTCTTGAACAAAGAGTAATATTAAGAGATAGTAGCCTGCTAAAGCTTGAAAATACTTTTAAGCAATCTTACCCCAAATCTAAACTCACAGAAGTTGTGCTCAAGAACGACCTTAGAATGGGCGAGCATTATGAAGTGGAAAGCCAAAATGGCAAAACACATTACTACGACCTAGAGCTAAAAGAAATTCAGAAAGACAAAACCATTAACCAAACATACTTTAGCAAAGTGGCAGGCTTATGGCACAAAAAAGTCTTATCTGTTGATACTCTGAATAGCCTTGACCAATGGACGCCCTTTAGCCGACTACGCAAAGATTTGCCTTTCTACCGTCTGAGGCTTTCAGGCGAAGGGAATCAAGAAGTTTACATCAGTTCTCGTGATGGAAGAATTATCACAGAACATACGCGTGCCGAACGCATCGGTGCATACTTCGGAGCAATCCCCCACTGGGTTTACTTTACTTTTATCAGGCAGAATACAGATTTATGGGTTTGGACAATAATTATTCTATCAGGTTTTGGAGTTTTTATGGTGCTAACGGGCATCTACGTCGGAATAGATATGATGCGCCTTGCACGCCGAAAGAAGAAAAAGCCAGAGCTTAGTCCCTACCGCAAAAAGTCTTATCGTTGGCATCATATCCTAGGCACATTCTTTGGCATCTTTATTCTCTCGTGGATTTTCAGTGGTTTAATGTCAGTGGTGGATATTCCAGACTGGTTGGCAGGCGAACGCGACCTAAGAGGTTATAATATGGAAAAAGAAATGCCTTTTGAAACGCAAAACTACCCTAAGCAAGCACAAGAAAAACTATTCAAGACCTACGGCGAAGGTATTCGCTCACTCGCTTGGACATCTCATTTTGGCATTCCAACGGTAGAGGTTACCGACAAGGCTGGCAATGAACATATCTACCGCTATGATAAGGGAACTTATAAGCCTTTTCAGCTTAAGCAAGAGGAAGTAGAGGCATTAGTTCAGGAAGCATACGGCAAGGAGCAAGCGTACACAGTAAGTAAAATCACAGCTTATGATGGTTATTATAGCTTCAAGCCTAAAGGAACTGACGACTTTGTGTGGAAAGTAGAGATTGAGACTGCAGGTTCGCCAACGGCATACTTTAACAATGCTTCAGCAAGCCTCCGAATGGTTGACCACAAGTCCCGTCTAAATCAATGGCTCTATCAGAAGCCTCACACGCTGAAGTTCAAATGGCTGAAGCAATATCCTTGGCTCTGGACAGTCGTTATCTGGACGCTTCTCCTCATTGGGCTCTTCGTCTCCATCACAGGACTAATAATGTCAGTCCCCTATTTCCGCCGAGCCTTCAAAACGAAAAAGAAGAAGTAAGGTCTAAATATAATTTACTTAAGCAACAAAAGAAACAGGCTGTGTCATTATGACACAGCCTGTTTCTTTTGCTATTTAGAAGCTTTTACTTCACTTCTTCGAAGTCGGCGTCAGAGACGTCTGCTCCGTTGTCGGTAGGAGCTCCGTTTGGTTGAGCTCTTGCATTTGGATTTGCACCTTGTTCAGCTTGCTGAGCTTGGTAGAACTCTTGTCCTGCTTCGCTAAGCTTAGCGTTTACTGCTTCAAGAGCTGTGTCAATCGCTGCGATGTCT
>PDWI01005813.1_pt1 | contig 15759 bp, 15 predicted proteins | sample 1430891 | NCBI WGS metagenome assembly PDWI01 (sample SAMN01162508, study PRJNA174530) | Oral metagenome, whole genome shotgun sequencing project. | biome: Marine environment; feature: Marine mammal; material: Swab sample of the gingival sulcus; isolation source: swab sample of gingival sulcus...
TCTTTATTCTTTTCAGCAAAATTTAATGTTTTAAATTCTGACTTGCTTGATGTAAAACTCGATGTATAGTGCTTATGATGTTCTACATTGTGATTCACAAAATCATAAAGTTTAACAATTCTCTCAGAGGCTGCTTTAGTATATTCATCTTCATAATTAGACACAAACCGTTCCTCAAAATAAACATTCTCCGTTATTATATTTCTTACAAAGGAATCTATCCACAATGGCGAATAGCCTCCGTTATTCTCTCTCAAATCTATAATTAAATGTTTTTTATTTTCAAATTTCCTCAGTATTTCTTTTACATCATCTTTGTACGCCTCATATTCTGTACTATCATCATCTGGATCTTGTACAGCAAAACTTAAGAAATTAATGTACCCAATATCATCTGAAAGTTCTTTATCCAGAACAAGTTCATCAAAATCGTTCTCATCAACCGAACCGACCAATGCATACCGTTTAAAAAGATCAGCATGAAATTTATTTAATACTTCATCAAATGGTCCTTCCTCAGAACTGTTTCGTTTCACTTTATTAGTTTGGGACACTACTTTTGCATAGAACTCTTTTATATCGGGAATTTCTGATATTTTTTTAACCTCTCTTCCACTTTCCATACATATAGGGATAATATCTGATGGTATCCCAAGTACTCCAAAATGACCCATACATTTATAATCAGTTACCTCATATAGCATTGTTTCATAAAATATATAATATTCTAATTCATTTTCAACCTCAAACAAAAGGTCACGATATTCTTTCTTCAGAGCTTCTAAATCAACTCCTTTACGAACACAAACATCCAGATAAGGGTATGAATTTTCAATAAATTCCCAAACGAACTCGTAATCCTCAATTAACTCCTTTTTGGTCATAAAGCCATTTACCAAGACGTTTAAATCACCATCTGCTAAATCGTCTGAACTTGCAAGAACCTCAGTTTCATCATCAACACCTTGGGTTATACCAACCTCACTTGAAAAAGCGTTCGGATTTTTGAAAATAAAAACCCCCGCAATCAAAGTGATTATCAAGACAATAAAAACACCAAATATTATATTTTTCGTTTTCATTTTAATTTACCTATTTTCTCATAAACCACTATTGTTTCCAAAAAATCAATTCCTTCAAAAAGACACATTTGTAGCAAAGAATTAGGGTTTACACCTGTTTCTTTTGATATATTTCTAATAGCACCTTTCATCTGCTCTGCTGTTTTCATAATAAAACCTCTGTATATTGTTGTAATGATTCTTCCATATTCATGGTAATAGCGTATTTTGATAAATTTAATAAATTTTTATCTTCACTACTAAAGTACAATTTCATTGCTTCAGAAAACACCTGTGTATCTATTCTATCTTTATCCTTGATAAGATCCAATACTGTTTTTTCTTTGTTATATACTGGAATTTCTCTACCAAAAGGATTACATATTCTCGTTTTTCCAATCTTATAGTAATCCGCTCTACTATACTTAAAAATTATATTATTCTTTGCCGATTTTACTCTACTAACATTATCGCCAATTTGTACTGTCATTACATAAAAAAACGGTGTTCTAGTAGTTAATCCATGTAAATAAGCCGCTGTTTCATGAGAAAAAATCCCCTTTGGTACTCTATGAAAAAAATAAATATATTCATCTATTTCCTCACCAGGAAAACCATATAAACCATTGGCTATTTTTACAATTTCATTTTTTAAAATTAATTCTTTTAATAGGTCTTTATAAATACTTAGTTTCAGAGCCTCCGCAGTGGTTATAATACCCTTATTTTCTTTCATTTTAGTTAATAGCAATTCTTTTTTAGCCATTTTACCACCACCTTTTGTTCTTAAATTATATATTTTTTAAGAACAAAAGTCAAATTTCAATCTACTATATGTCTTTTAATTTATCTAGTAACTCCAAGTAATTATTAAGGGTTATTTCAGGTTGATTATCACTTGGATAGGAATAGCATGAATATTTCCCTCTTTTCAGCCAAACGCTGTGGATAGAAACATTATTTGCTCCTACAATATCTGCAGTAGGATTGTCGCCTATCATCACCATACTATCAGCTGGTTCTCCCACAACATCAATCATATACTCAAACAACTCTTGGCTAGGCTTGGTCTTTCCAATCACTTCAGAAGATACTAATTTCTCAAAATAGGAATCCAGCCCCAGCCGTTTTAATTTTTTAATCTGAATATCTAACAGTTCATCCGTTAAAATATATAATTTATAATTCTGTGCCAATGTAGGAATGATTAATTTCAAATCGAAATAGGGTTCAATGTCACCCAATACAACATCCCAATAGTAATCTTTCGCATCGGATGCTAATAATTCGGAAATACCAAGTTCTTCAAACGTTTTTTCATACCAACGCACTCTATTATTTCGCTCAGAAAACCCTGCGTACTCTTTAAGGATGATGGCTTTTGAACGTTTGAACACACGATATACCTCTTCCATTGAATAATCTAACTGCTTACTAATCCATTCAGCGGTTTTGAGCTCCGCTTTAATCTTAGCATGCGTTTCATCGTATAACGTTCCATCAACATCAAAAATAATAGTAGTAATCAATTTTCCTCCCAATTTCACCCCTCGAATTTAGCAGGTTTGAAATTTATCAAACTATTTTCAAAATAGTTTGAATCACTTTACGATTTTCGGTCACTTCACTTTGCGCCGTTATGTTAAGCGGCTCTATTTTACTGAGCAAATCACGCGGAATTCACCCTCTTTCGCGACAAATTCTGCGTTTCCAAAAAGGTTTGCAAGATGTTTCTTCGTCGAAGGCGCTCCTTGATTTTTGCTGATGACGACATAAAGTCTGCCACCCTCTTTAAGACGCGATTTGGCAAAGTCATAAAAATTATAGCAAACCGCTTTCCCTGCTCGAATCGGAGGGTTCGTTACGACAATATCAAAGTCTTTTTCAGTTGGAGCGCTCACGGCGCGCTTTTCTTCCACAGCTGACGTTTCTTCCGAATCGAACCCCTCACTTTTTTGGAGCATTTCAGAATCCGAACTCATCTCTGCTTCTAACAGTTTTCGAATATCCTCTCGCACAAAATCCGCACGCGCTTTCAATCCATTTTTCTTGGCATTAATTCTAGCAAGGCGCATCGCGCGACTACTAACTTCATACCCTACACCAGTACTATCTTTTAATTTGCTAAGTAGTGCAAGTAAAATCACACCATATCCTGTTCCTAAATCGGCAATTCTGAGAGAAGATAAGTTCTTACCATCCAATTCACAATTAGATTTTATACTTTTAGACAAATATATTGTGCTTTCATTCTCTGAAAGTTCTGTTTTCCTAGCGCTTTCAAGTGCTAAAGAGCGAATTTTATTTTTTTCGTCTGAGTCCCCCTCCGCTCGGTCTGCTTCTTCCTTTAACACGGTTTCCACCAAGAGCTTACTTGCCTTATCTACGTGATTTTTCGAAAACACACCCGAATTGCTGGTAAGTTTTAGCGTAGTCGTCCCAATCCGATACTCAAAATTTCGGATGTCGTCCTCTAAATTATCATCGCTGGTAAAGTAGTGAGAAGCCGCTTTACCAGCATCCTCAACACTCATTCCATCATCAAACAGCTCAATCTCATCACGTTTGCGCAGGTTTTGCTCAGCACCTCGCCTATGCTCCCCACCTTTTCCTACGCGCTTATTTTTATTCTTCATATAACTTTTATTTTTCTTGTTTTTCATCCTTTATTCCTAAAATCATCCTTATACTCTAATGATTGCACCGGTTTAATTCGTAATTTCCAAAATCATATATGCTTCCGTTCCATCTATATAGCGTTCATCATAGCGATAACTAAGTAATCCCTTATCGTTTGCCCATTTAAAAGTTCTAGCAATCATAGGATCTTCCTCAGGTGAATCATCGTAATATTGCCAGGAAGCAACTCCGTCACTATACCACCCTCGCTCGTGATAACCATATTCTCCGTCTGGCAAATTCTCATAATCATAAGGTCCACCAGCATATACTAGACTCTGTTCATATTCTTCCACACTAACGCTATCATCAATATAGTTATTCCAATCGGTTACAAAAAGTTCTCCCTTAGCATTTTCGACAACACACCAATTTATGCGTATATCATCTTCTAAATCCTCAGGCTCCCCAGCTAAATGTACATGACATAAGATATACTCTTCCCCATGGTCAATCACTTCAGTAACCACAGTAACATTGTACTCAACCGTATCTTGAATAGCCAATTTGAGAACAGCGTCGGCAGACAGATTATCAGTCGGTAGAAAATACGGAACATACAATCCAGCTTGCTCGTTATTCGTTTCATCTCCAGCATCTAGCTGTTTCTGACCTGTGATGACCCACTGACCATTTCTCTTTTCAAGGTAATATTCCTCGACAAAATCCCAGTTGCCTTCACCTATGCCACTTAAAATTCTCGGACGGACAATCGCTGTATCGCCATTTATTTCTGATGTTAATCCAATCTCACCGTCAATCATATGCATCGCAGTCGCATGAACAAATTCCCAAGGCCAAACATAGCCTTCTTCAAATGGAATATCCGCCATTTGTTCTAATCGTTCTTCTAAAATGTGATCTTGACCATTCTCATCAACATAGGAAAGCGGAATATAGGTATAATCAAAATCTCTCTCCCTATCCCTGATAGAGCATAGCTTAATATACTCCATCACAAGCTCCTCCGGATCATTCGGCATTGGATCTAGCACAATCCACCCCTCCGTACTGGCGTAAGAGGGCGCAGCGAATCCAAACTCCTCATAAATTGGGTAATATAACGTTTGATCGTCGTTTCTATCCAGATAAAATCCTTCATAGACACCGTCACTGTCTTTATCAAAAATAGCTGCCATCGCCGTTGCGGATAAGCCAAAAGAATAACGACCATCCAATACGCCACCTTCCAAATCCAGCAACCTAAAGCTCTTCCCTCTACCCATAGGAATTTCCAAATAAATCATCTTTTCCGTATCATAAGTATTCTCTTTAACGTCGATCATCGTCGCTTCAGACACAGCAGGGTACCACCGAGCGCCATTTAAAGCTTCATCCTCAGGGCAGTTAAACTGAATTATATCCTGCACATACGCTTTCCCTTTACTAAAGGACAAATAAAGCGCCATCTCTGGCTCATCTTTTCCAATAAAAACAACGGCTTGATCCGAATCGTTCTCATCTACCACATCAAAATCGCCATAAAACTCGGAAGAAATCATCTCTGCATCATAATGATAGTCATTTAGCACAAGATCCCTTACTTGCTTTTTATATGTTTCTATTTTCTTCTCATCAGCTTCTCTGTACAGCACCTCACCCTTTCCATTCTCAGAGTCGGCACTTGAATCATTGTCTTTTTCAAATTTTCCATTTAGCCTATCTTTCGCGGAACCATCTTTCTCAGACTTCTCCCCATCATCTTTTTCGTCATCACTTTTACCAGACTTTTCCTTGTCATCATTTTCATTGGACTGTGCTTTGGATGACGTCTGCTCTACGGTATCAGCCCCATCCTTGCTCTTATCCTTTCCAGAATCCGAACCCCCACAGCCACTGAGCATGACTGACACAATAAGCAACACCGCCAAATACTTTCTTAACTTCATAGCTTCCTCCGTTTTATAGTTTTTCTACCTTACTTATAGCCACATCAGCAAGCCTTGCCACTTCCGCACGCATCTGCTCTGCTACTTCTTTCGTATCTTTCGGGAAATCCTCCGCACGCATTACGTCACCAAAATTAAGCGCTATTTTAGACGGGTAAACCTTGATAGAACCTTTTCTAAGTACTTTTCGAACACCGACAAATCCAATCGGTTGCACTGAAACCCCAGCGCGCTGTGCAATCTTAAACGCCCCTGCCTTAAACTCCAGCACAGACCCGTCCTTAGAACGGGTTCCCTCCGGAAACACCAAGTAGCTAAGCCCCTTTTTCATATTTTCTTCTGCTACTTTTAGCACTTTTACCTGCTGACGAAGATTATCGCGATCAATAAAAACACAGCCAAGCGCCTTCATCCACCAATTAAGCGCTGGCACTCTTCCATTTTCTATCTTCGATACATATGCCTTAGGCGACGGAAGGACAGAAATTGCTATTACCACATCGAATAAACTGGTGTGATTTCCGACATAAAAAGTCGTCTCCTCCGAAATAGGTGCTCCTTTTACCTGAACCGTTACCCCTGCGACAAAAAGCAAGGACTTTGCCCAAATCTTCGCCACCCTGTCTGCCGAAAGCCATTTATTTTTCGCAAATAACTGTACTCCTAGTAAAAAAAACAAGGAGATGATTAGGCTAATCACCATGTAAACGCCAAAAATCATCGTCCTTAAAAATACATAGAACTCATAAAAAAGTTTCATACTAATGGTACCTGCTACTCCGCATCAGCAAAATTGTGATACACCGCTTGGATATCGTCGTGATCCTCAAACATATCAATCATCTTCGTCATATTTTTAATATCCTCTTCTTTGGTAAGACTTACCATATTGGAAGGCAGATAACGAAGTTCCGCCATGGAGAACTTGTACCCCTTTTCTTCGAGATTATCACGCGCTGCTGCAAAATCACCTACCTCAGTGAGAACCTCAATGTAGCCATCCTCTTCCGAGAAATCGCTTGCACCTGACTCCATAATATCATCCATCATTTTATCCATGTCAGCACCCTCAGGAATTTCAACAGCTAATACACCCTTGTGTTCAAACATAAATGTCACACAGCCATTTGTGCCGAGGTTGCCACCGTATTTTGAAAAATAAGAGCGAACATCGGCTGCCGTACGATTGGTATTGTCCGTTAGACACTCGACAATAAGCGCTACACCACCTGGTCCATAGCCCTCATAAGTAAGCTCTGTAAACACAGCACTATCGCTTTCACCAGTTCCTTTTTTGATCGCTCTTTCAATGCTGTCATTTGGCATATTAATGGCTTTCGCCTTGGCAATTGCACTAGAAAGCGCCGCATTATAAGCAGGGTCTCCACCACCTTCACGTGCTGCCACCATCATGAGTCTTGCAACTTTGGTGAATTCCTTCGCCCGCTTCGCATCTTGTTTACCTTTACGCTGTATAATATTTCCGATTCTTCCCATATTTATTAAAGAGCCTTCGCTCCGACCTCCATTCCTTAAATTTCTAGCTATATCATACACTTTTTTGCCTTAAAATTCAAAAATTTTCTTTGAATTTTTCACGAATTTTCTCTCAAAATTATCTAATCTAAGCAAAAACGCGATATTTTTAACGCTCCCTGCGTTTTTCTACTTTATTTCACCTAAAAAGAACACCTCATATGCACTTTACTTTTCGCATTATCACGCTCCTTCACTTCGCTGAGGTAGCCTGCTTTTACCATCACATAGTGGGAAATACCAAGCAGAAGAAAAACTTCATACTTAACGATTCCCTTTTTGCGCTGGAATTTTGTATCCAATTTTGCGAAAGAATTTTTTGTGCTAGCTAGCAATCAAGAACGAACTCGAAGAGACTTTAATAAACTATTTTTGCGAAGGGATTTTTCGATTTCACGAGTAAACAAAGATTTTTACCGAGACTCTCACTGCGAATGAACTGCGTTCATTCTCGTTCGTGAAAAGTTCACTATCTTACGCTAGTTCTAGCACTTCGTGCTAAAAAATCCTTCGAATTTTGAACTCTTCCACAGAATATTAATTCGTGAGCGAGGAAAAATCTGAAGTTTATGAAGCGAAATCGGAAAAGACCAAGCAAAAAAAAAAAGCCCCCACCTGGGAGCTTTCAACTTTCTCTATTTTAATTTCACTTTATTGAAGCAACTGCAAAATATTCTGCCTTGAATGATTCTGATGCACCATCATCGCTTGCGAAGTTTGTTGCAAAATACTATTTTTCGTCATTTCCATCATCGCCTTCGCCACATCCACGTCTCTAATTCTACTCTCTGATGCCCTCAAATTCTCATCTGCTACATCCAAATTTTTAATGGTATGAGTGAGTCTATTTTGCACCGCACCCATTTTCGAACGAGTCTCTGAAATCGCATTCAATGCATTATCCAAACTCTCAAACGCGTTATTTGCATCACTTTGAGTAGATACTGAAATACCAGCAAAAGCCTTCGCCGCTTCTGCTACAACCGAAACACCATTTTCCATCACAAATTTCGCAGGGTTAGACTGTTCGCCTACGCCTACACCATCTCTAGCCAAGCCAAGCGATGCCGCATCCATCGCATCAATCCCAAACGTCATATTTTGGTCTGTGTTTGCACCAATATGGAATTTTATTTCACCTGTTGCATTTGCGGGATTTCCTTCCGCTCCACCTTTTCCCTCAAGATTTCCATTTAACAATTTCTTCGTATTAAATTCCGTATCATTTGCGATACGCGTAAGTTCCTGAGAAAGCTGATCCATCTCAATTTGAATAGCCGATCGATCATCATCACTATAGGTATCATTAGCAGACTGCACAGCAAGCTCCCTCATTCGATGAACAATAGACTGTGACTGCTCAAGCGCCCCATCTGCCAGTTGCACCATTGAAATACTATCCTGCGCATTTCGCGATGCTTGGTTCAATCCTCTGAACTGACCTCTCATTGTCTCAGAAATCGCAAGCCCAGCAACGTCATCCGCAGCACCATTAATTCTCATACCAGATGCAATTTGCTGTGCAGAATTTACAAAAGCTCTGTTGTTTATTGCGCTTTGTCGATATGCACTAACTCCCATTGAATTATTATTGATGTTCATAGCTCCCTCCTTGAAAATTCCAGCAAACAGTATGCTGTTCGTTATTGTAGCTCCTTGTAACCATCATTATATCACAAATACTAAAATCGCGCAATTTTTACTAATTTCATTTTAAATTTCGTATATAATCTTCTCATTTAGAAAATCCAAAACAACTTAAATTTTGTATATAATTTCCTTATTTTAGAGAAACCCAACACAATCAATAAATAATTATACTAATCTCAAGTAATTTTAATACTATTCTCAAATAAAAACTTTGCGAACCTACCTAATTAGACTCACAAAGCTTATTTTACTCACCATTCAGTCATCTTTACTGCTTTAGATGACCCAGTTCCTTCTTAAGTGCCCCAAGGGAACTTGGACTCATAAGCGCCTCTTTATTGCTGCTTTCAACCTTTTCATATACTTCGGTTCTAAGGATAACAACATCATTTGGCGCATCAATACCAAGCTTCACCTTGCCCTCGTTTATACCAAGGACATACAGCTTAATATTATCACCAAAGACAATCCCCTCTTCCTTCTTTCTGGTAAGAACTAACATTATGCCCCCTTCTTGGTAAAGAGCGGATGGCTAATATCATCTATTTCTTCTAAAACAACTTGCATTCCTTTTTTATTAGTTGTGTTAATAATAATAGGTGCAGTCAAGTTAATAGTTGAAAACTGAACTTTTTTAGGAATGGTAACAACACTATACACATATAATTCACTAGGATCTTGAATATTCAATTTAGTCACTACAGAATCACTTAAATCAAAATCATAATCTTTCACAAAAAAGAACGGACTGGTGACAACAAATGCAATATCAGGCTGGTCTATACTTTGCAAGTAATGAAAAGGCAGCTCAGGGTCTTCCGAAAGAATCAAAACAAATTGTCTCGCTTCCTCAAATCCAGGCATTCCCTCACTAAAACTAATAATTGCGTCTTCAGCGTATTCAATCTCGCCTAACGTCTTTGTATGCAGTCTCATTTTCACCTCCGCGTTACTACTTTTTTATACAGAGAACTTCAGCTAACTTATTCTCGCTTCCTCTTTTCTTTTTTTCTATAATTCGAAGAAGTCAAATAATATTTTTAAATTTTAGTAGTTTAGAAGTTCTCCCAATATAAACTACACTATAAATATACCATTTTTTGTATCGTCTTACAAGTTACTTGTCCTTACAATTCAAGCAATTTTCTAATTTCCCATTCTCGTATCAATCTCATCTTACAAAGCATATCTACTAGAGACTATTTCAAATCTAAAAGTCCCCTTTATTTATTCAACATCCTAAAGAACCCTAGTACGTATGGTACTCAATGCTTCCCTTCTGATAAGAGATGCGAACTTTTTCATCCGATGTATTATTGTGAACAGAACCCTTTTGAAACGAATAATTAAGTGACCCAGGTTCAACGGATATTTTCGGTCTACTCGTAGGCACAAATCCTGTGGTAAACTCCTGTTCAAACTGAGCAAACGCATTATAATCCGCCTGTTCTGCAATGGAATCCGAACCATTTTGAATTTCCATATCGCGATTTCCTTGGTCAATAATCCGCGCCACACCCTTCGCATATACCGACTGGGAGTACGAAATCGAATCTTCCCGAAATGCCGAAACATTTTTTAATCCGACTTCTGCCCAACAATCACTCTGGTCAATATGAAGCACAGGACGTTTCGACTCCATATTTAGCTTAGGTTTCTCCGTATGCATCTGTAGCTTATTCTGCGCGCCATTGCCCTCCATCGTCAGTTTAGAAGGCGTTGTATTTATGCCGACTCGTACTAATTTCATATCCTAATTACCTTACAAAATCAACCAAAGAAGGCTGTACCACTTTGGAACCTACCGAAAGCGATGCCCGATATACATTTTCCATCTCTTTAAATTTAGTAATAAGCTCCGCCATATTTGCGTATTTCAGTTCACTCATAATATCCGTAAATGTTATGGTATTCTCAGCGACCCTATTTTCAATATATTTGAGTCGCACCGTCTTACCACCGACATTACCCAGTACTGAAAGCGTTTTTTCTATATTTTTATCCATAACAGCGATATGCTTATTAACTGCTTCATAATCAGCATTTTCAAGTGCTTTCGACAAATTCTCAATATCTGTAATCATTTTCGATTTTCTCGAAACAACCGTATCCACTTTAAGCGAACCCTCTGTTGCGGTAATCGAAATATTTTGCGCGCCAGTACCAGCATCTACGTGTATATCCGCGGTCAATTTGCCATCAAACTTTTCATTTAATTTCGTTTGAAGTTGATTTTTCAGTCCCACAATATAGCCATCTGGGTTCCCGTCGTTATCTGCATCCGCAGTTGGATTAATCGCCGCAAAATCAATATCAATCCGCTCAGTCTTTGTATCCCCATTCTCAAGCTCGTAGGTAAACACCACACCGTACTTTTTATGAGTCGCAGGGTCGCCCTCAACAAAGCCATCCATTGACCTTACGTGATTTTTCATAGCGGCAATATCATCCTCAGTAATCACACTTCCTTGATAAACGACTTCTCCTGAATCCGTTCCAGATACAATATTCACATCTGATATATTCGTAATATTCCCATCTGCACCCCCTGGTAGCGCGGGATCTGGAGTATACTTCACCTGAATCGTATTGTCACTTCCAGCCTTTTTATGCTCAATTACCAGCTGATTATCCGTATTGTAGTATATATTGGCATAATTTTTTAGTTTTTCCCCTCCAGGGGTCTCTGCATTCTCAAGCGCACTCACAAAACGCTCTTTTGTCACTGCATTTTGATAGGTTCCCCCTAAAGCATCGACATCCACGGTAAAGGTTTGTACAGCGCCTCCATCAACAACCACATCAACAGAAATCGCATCATTCGTATAATCTGCCCCTTCAATTTTTGTCGACATTGTCACCGCTGCTGCTGTCCCTTTTGTCATTTCAGTATCTTTAAACGGAAAAATATCTGCAAGGGGACGTGTCGATTCATTGAACGCTGACGCAAAAACTTCGACTTCATCACCAGCAGCCGCACTGAGTTTCAAATTTTCTCCATCCTTCGCGGTCACTGTGACAATCTTATCCCCAGCCGGTAGTGGAGGAAATTTAGCATCAATAGCCGTTTGCAAGGAATTTTTAAACTCCTCTACCGTAGAAATATCGTTCAAATTTACTTCAATTTGTTCTTTTTTTGCAGCTCCACCAGCAGGTGTATGCGCTATCGAAAAAGTATAAAAGCCTTTCGCTTCCTTCATTGCCTGATCGGTTAGTGTCATTCCACCATAGGCATTTGCATCGTACTCATTCGTACCACTTTTACCAGCTGGTATCATCTTATAAATCTTGTTTTTGATCTCGTCTTCTTCTATACCAAACAAATCAATCGGATGCGTACCCACTTTCATCACTTCGCCTACGGTAATCTCATAGCCTACTACTTCCTTTTTTTCCACCCGTTCGGTTGTCATATCAATAACATATGTGCCATCTTTATTAAAGAGTTTCTGATCAGTTTCCAAGCCAGAAAACACATATTTTGCACCATTTGTACTATTCCCCAAAATAAGAAGCTCGTCTTTTAAACTATCTATTTCTATTTTGTATTTTTCAATATCCTCAGGTGTCTTTGACTGATCCGCGCCTGCCACTGCAAGATCACGAATCCGCTTTAATATTTCATTCACTGATGTCACTGCACTCTCTGTCACATCATTATAGGCATCCGCAGCATTCACCGACGCCTTAAACTGATTGAGCACATTAATATCTGCAGTATACTTTATTACACGCGAAACGCCCACAGGGTCATCGGACGGTCGATACATCTGCTTTCCACCACGACTAAGTCTGTTAAAGTACCGCGCCATCTGCCTCTGGTTGGCACTGATGTTAAACATCATATCCGTCATCATCATACTATTTGTTACTCTCATATCATACGCTCCTATCTACCAACCAATCCAAGTCTATTCACGACAAGGTCAAGCATTTCGTCAAAAACATTAACCATCCTAGCATTCGCCTGATAAGCTGTCTGAAATTTCATCATCGCAGCCACCTCTTCATCCAGAGAAACCCCCATAATGGAATCCCGATCCACCGTGAAATCTTTCACCAGCGTCTCCTGATTTTTGAGTACTCTCTTAGCATCCTGTGCATCAACACCAAGGTTCGACACCAGTGACATTAAGAAATCATCCGGTGATCCCCAATCATACATATCCAGATTATGCCTTGTTTCTATTAATTTCAGTGCATTTTTAGAATCTCCAGCTAAATCTTCCAATCCAGATGCCGCTGCCAATTTATTCAAATCCTCAATATCCGCACACGCCGTCATCTCGCTGGCTTTAATCTTATCCATAATATAGTATTTCCCATCCAACTTGTAGACCGTCTTATTTTTATATTTTGGATTATTCGCAAGAATTTTATCAATATTTTCTCTAATTTTACTTATTTTCTCTTGCCCACTCAAACCTTCTACTTCTTGGGTTAAAACGTGTTCAGTGGTTTCAATAGGTGCACCGCCATCAAGACCCTTTTTAAGAAGGTGTGTCCGAAATTCCTTTGAAGTCATATTTCGTATTGTAAACATAAAATTGCCTGTTGAGCCATCAAGACCATAACCCGAAGCGTGAATTTCATTAAATTCCGTCATAAATTTTGTCGCAAATTCATTCAGCCGATCAATATAATACGGAATTCCCTTTAAATCTCCCGAAATATTATCACGAACATCTTTAAGCCCTTTTAATTTCCCAGCATGCAAGAATATTTCATTGCCATTTTCCCAAGTAGCGTCGAAAATACCATAGCTGTCGTCATCATTTAACTTAACGGCTCTCTCCGTCATCTTAAATGAATCCATTCGATAATGAGAGACAAGATGCTGCCCACCAACCAATACGTGAAATCTGTTTTTATCATCTTCATAGTATTCTACGTTGACGTATTCCGCCAGTTCATCGACCAACACATTCCGCTGATCGCGAAGGTCATTGGAACGACCACCCTCGATTTCTGCTTTGTGAATCGCTTTATTAATATCTCTAATTTTTTCGGCATAGCCGTTAATGGTTGTAACGGATTCTTTAAACTGAAAGTTAAGGTCTTTTTGAATCCCTTTAAGCATCCCTGATGTTCTTCTAATCCCTTCTGAAAGAGCGATGACATTCTGGCGAAGTGTCGCCCTAGCTGTAAGGTTTTCAGGGCTTTCCTGCCATGTTTTAAGCGCTTCATAATAGCCATTTAAAAGGTCAGAAAGTCCGGTGTCACTAGGCTCATTAAAAATGTCTTCTAGCTGCCTTAAAACATCTGTTCTCGCCTCCCACTCTGATTTCACACTGGTCTCATAACGCAGTTTGTAATCAAGATACTCATCGCGAACCTGTCTGACGGGAGTGACATTAACCCCTCTTCCGATAGCACCCATACCGCCGGGCAAATGATAGGGCTTGTATGCCTGTGTATCCATCATTTGTCGTGAATAACCCTTAGTTTTGGCATTCGCAACGTTATGGGAGACAACACCTAACTGCCTTTGGTTCGCAAACAAACCTGACAATGCAATATTTAATCCCATAAATCCGTTTGACATACATTCCTCCTTATTTTATACACGAACATCGAAAATGCTCTTCTTCTGCGTTTTGTCGCCGTATCCAGCATCTTCCATATCGCCTTCTGTTATCATTTGTACGCTTAGATCAATCAAGGCAAGTTTATCTTCGATAATTTTACTGTTAAACTTCGTTTCTTCACTCACGGTCTTGATACCGACAAGAAGTTTGTTTTTCTTTTCAATCACAAGCTGTCGTTCTTCCTGCGGCAGCTGCTTCGCTAGCTCGCTAATCGTTTCAAATTCACGAAATCCGTGTTTGGTAATCAGTTCATTCACCGCTTTTGTTCGAATATCTTCAATCTTATACAAAGAAGCGACCAAACCCATTTCATAAGTTACCACTTTCTCTAGCTCATCAATTTTTTCTTCATTAATCAGCGTGCGCTTTTTTGCCGATAAATCGATGAGCTCAGAGTATATCTCATTCGCCTTATCAAGACTTTCTATAATAAGTTCCAAACTTTTGTTCATTATTCATCCTCAATTTGTCTATCATTTTTCTGTTTCGGTATGTTCTTATACCGTTCAAAACACCAGTTCAATGCACTCTAATTTAAGAATAGTATTAGAATGAAAGATAGAGAGTAGCGGGGCGTTAAAGCCCCACATCAGACATTAACTTCTCAATAACTTGCTCAGCGCTCGGTTTATACGTTCCCGACGCGATCTGTTGCTTGATGTCAGCTACTTTGTCCTCTCTGATCTCTGGAAGCGAATCAAATGCTTTGCGTGCTACTTGCATGTCTCTCGCAGCACTTGAAATCTCCACTTTATCAGTCGCTTCTTTGGCTTTTGTGGTTCGTTTCACATGTTTGCCATAAGCCTTCATCACGTTTGAGATTCCAACGCTTTGTGTAACTTTCATAACTACCTCCTTGTAGATCTTCTATTTATTTTATCGTCATTTTTTCGCATTGCTTTAGTGATAAATCCAATTTTGTTATTCAAATTGCGTTTCTACAGTTCACAACACCATCATTTTTAATTTTCAGCACCAAACCATATACCGTTTGAGCATAATAATTTAAAAAAACTTGTTTTCCCTCTCGAAAAAGTAGTAAAAGAGTTCGTATTCCATTTTATTCCATAAATAGAATTTTGTGTTGACAACCTTTGTTTGTACATGGTAAAATATGGATAATAATGAAAATGGAAGGAGGAGGATATGATCAACAAGAACGAGGCATTTCTACCATTACACTATGACATCACATTTAAAGGATTTTTCTCAAAAGAGGAGAATAAGAAACTGCTGATGGCTATGCTAAATCAGTACTTAGACCTTGGTATAGAAAAAGAAGAAGATATTGAGTTTTTAAATACGGAGATCGCACCGAACAGAAAGATTGAAAAGATGCCGCGACTAGATTTGGTC
>PDWI01005814.1_pt1 | contig 15758 bp, 11 predicted proteins | sample 1430891 | NCBI WGS metagenome assembly PDWI01 (sample SAMN01162508, study PRJNA174530) | Oral metagenome, whole genome shotgun sequencing project. | biome: Marine environment; feature: Marine mammal; material: Swab sample of the gingival sulcus; isolation source: swab sample of gingival sulcus...
ATCTCCAATATTATGTTTGTACGGACCTCCGGGAGTAGGAAAGACTTCTTTAGGTAAAAGTATTGCAAGAGCTTTAGGAAGAAAATATGTCAGAATGTCACTTGGTGGAGTACATGATGAGTCCGAAATACGAGGTCATAGAAAAACATACATAGGTGCGATGCCCGGAAGAATATTGCAAAATATTAAAAAAGCAAAATCCTCAAATCCTGTTTTTGTACTTGACGAAATAGATAAAGTGGGAAATAATTTTCGTGGCGACCCCTCATCAGCACTTTTAGAAGTGCTTGACCCTGAGCAAAATACCGAATTTCATGACAATTTCCTCGAAATAGAATACGACTTGTCAAAAGTAATGTTTATTGCAACTGCAAATACAATATCTACAATTAGTCCTGCTCTAAAAGATAGAATGGAACTTATAGATGTTAGCGGTTATATTTTACAAGAGAAATTAAAAATTGCAAAAAAACATCTTATTCCAAAACAGTTCGAAAATCATGGAATTAATAATCTTAAAATTGCTATTGAAGATAAAGCGATTATAAAAATTATTGAATCATACACACGCGAATCGGGAGTAAGAGGCTTGGATAAGCAGATTGCAAAATTATCTCGACAAATAGCAAAGAAAGTTGGTATGGAAGAAGATATTCCTTCAAAAATTACCGAAGCTGATATTACCGATTATCTTGGATACGAGAAGTTTATAAAAGAGCAATATAAAGATGATGAAGTTGCCGGAGTTGTTACAGGACTGGCATGGACAGCTGTAGGTGGAGAAATTTTATATATTGAAACAAGTCTCTCAAAAGGTAATGGACGTTTAACGATTACAGGTAATCTAGGTGATGTAATGAAAGAGTCGGCAACACTTGCTATGGAATACATAAAATCAAATGCCGAGTTATTGAATATCCCTGCTACGGCTTTCGAGAAATGGAACACACACATACACGTTCCCGAAGGTGCTATCCCAAAAGATGGCCCATCGGCAGGAATTACAATGGTTACAGCCTTAGCCTCTGCATATACACAACGAAAAGTTAAGAAAAATCTGGCTATGACAGGCGAAATTACTCTGAGAGGAAAAGTATTGCCCGTGGGAGGAATTAAAGAAAAAATACTTGCCGCAAAACGTGCCGGAATAAAAGAAATTATTTTGTCCGAAGAAAACAAAAAGAATATCAACGAAATAAAAGATATTTATGTTAAAGGATTAAAATTCTACTACGTCAAAACAATACTTGATGTCTTTGAAATAGCACTACTTAAACAAAAAGTGAAAAATCCTAAAAAAATAGGGTAAGCTAGGGTTTTGGCGATATTTTTTAATCTGTCTTTTTTAGGATACACTTTTTTGAATGTACCAAACTAAAATGCCGATATAAGCAAATCTATATCTTTAGACAATATATTGTGCATTTCTCCAATATGTCGGTCTGTTAAGATACCGTTATATATGTACACACCTTTTCTAACTCCGTAATTTTGTTTTAGATAATATGTAATTCCTCCTGTTATTTGAATTTCAATTAACATATTTGCTATAATATTGCTTATAGAGTATGATGCTGTTCGTGCTACTCTTGATGCAATATTTGGGACACAATAATGTATTACTCCGTATTTTGTAAAAACAGGTTTTTTATGAGTTGTAGGTCTTCCGGTTTCTACAATTCCGCCTTGGTCTATACTAATATCAATTATCACCGAGTTTGGTTTCATTTGTTTTACCATATCTTCGGTAATAATAATATTGGGTTGCTTATTTTTTATTCGTAATGCACCAATAACAACATCGGCAGATTTTAAAGCGTTGGATAATACTTTTGAATATATTGTAGATGTGTATATTTTAGTTCCTATCTTTTTTTGTAAATTATCTAAATTTGAGATTGAATTGTCAAAAACTTTTACCAAAGCTCCTAGTGCAATAGCCGTTTGTGTTGCATAAGTTCCGGCTGTTCCGGCTCCAACAATAATTACTTCGGTAGAAGAAACCCCTGTTAATCCGCCTAACATCTCTCCTTTACCTTTGTGAACATTGCTTAAATATTCCGAAGCTATTAATATTGACGAACGCCCCGCTATTTCGCTCATTGACTGCATAATAGGATTTATATTGTTTTTATCTTTAATAGTATCAAATGCCAATGCAGTAATATTTTTATTTATAAGTTTGGTAAAATACTCTTTTTGCTGACAGTTTGCATGTAAAGAGGTTAATACCAATTGGTTTCCTTTTAATAAATCAATCTCCTCTATGTTAAGTGGCAAGACCTTTAATATTATATCACATTTTGCTATTTCGGATTTATTGGTTACAATATTAGCACCATTGTCAGCATATTCTCTGTCGGTAAAATTAGCTCCGACTCCTGCACCTTGTTCTATATATATTTCAAAACCTAAACTAACCAATTGTTCTACGGCAAGTGGAGCTAAAGGAACTCGATATTCCTCACCGCTAATATCAGATAAAACTCCTATTTTATATTTTCTCTTTTCCGTTTGAATTTCTAAAGTTTCTTCTTGTGGTCGCATGGCAAAACTACCAATATGCTTGCTTATTGAATCTACCATAATATTTTATTTTAAATATATAATTTGGCACTAATTAGGCTCTGCAAAAAACTCTATAAAATTAAACAATGCTCTTACAGACACTACCTAAAGTCCGAAATATACTATTTTATCTTAAAAATACAAAACAATATTGTATAATATAATTTACCCAAAACATAATTAGCTGATTATAAAACAATTACCTCTCATGCTTATATACTTTAGGTAATATTATTTTTCTTTACATACTCTGCCCACGAGTTACATTTTTTTGAATTTACTGGTAGATTTTTTTGATAATAATGACATAGAGCGGCTGCGAGTCCGTCTGTTGCGTCAAGTTTTTGGGGTAGCGATTCAAGTTTTAATATTTTTTGAAGCATTCCGGCGACCTGTTCTTTGCTGGCTGCACCACTTCCTGTAATTGCTAATTTAATTTTTCGTGGAGCATATTCAAAAATAGGCACTGTTCTCGACAAAGCCGCAGATATTGCTGCTCCTTGGGCGCGTCCAAGTTTTAGCATCGACTGAACATTTTTACCTTGAAAAGGAGCCTCTATTGCTAATTCGTCAGGGTTAAACCCCTCTATTAGCTGTATTGTCCTTTCGTAAATATGTTTTAGTTTTATAAAATGTCCATTCATTTTTCGCATATCAACAATGCCATATCCAACTACTTCTAATTTCTTACCTTTTTCGTGAATTACACCATATCCCATAATATTGGTTCCGGGGTCTATGCCTAATATTACTCTATCTTTAACTCTCACTCTTTGATGTTTTCGTTTAGGTTTCTTAAATTTTTGCGAGCTTCAACGGTAAATATGCTTCCGGAAAAGTCGGATATAAGTTTAAAATACATATTTTTTGCCTCATCAATATTTCCAAGAGTTTCTTGAATTAGTGCATATTTAAAAAGTGCATTATCGGCTAGGACATCGTAATAATATGTATCTGCAACTTGTTTATAAAGTTTAGAGGCTTCGTTATAGTTTTTTGTAGCTTCGTATATCTGAGCTTTTTTATATAAAACATCGTCTATTAAAGTATGAGAAGGATATAGTTCTATAATTGAGTCAAGACTACTAAATGCTTGTTTGTATTGTTTTGAAAATATATAGAAATCGGCACGAGAAAATATTTGCATAGTTGTTTCTGTTGTATCTAAATTATAATTCTCGCTTATAAAAAGACTAAGTTCCATAGCATCGTTAGCAATTAGTTTCGAGGTGCTTGATTTTAACACATCTAACTGAGCCTGAGACCATTTGAATTGTCCGGTATAATATGCTAACTTAGCTTTTTTTAACCTTGCTTCGTGTCCTATTGGAGATTCTTTTACAGCTTTTTCAACTTGTGCATAAATTAATATTGCATCCCAAGTATTATTATTAAGAAAATAAATATCTCCCAACATGAGTTTCATAATTTGCTCTTCTTCTTTTAAAAATCTTCGTTCTTCTATACTTTTAAGGATTAAATCTATTGCTTCTTGATTTTTGCCAAGATAAAAAGATTTTATGTTTACAAGAGCATAAATTATTGGATATGAATCTTTTCTCATCACCATAGACAATGCCTCTGTAAGCATTGCTTCGAGTTCTTCTAAACGAGCTTTATCGGGAGTAATTACAGATGTGTTTTTTACATACAAAACATTTAGGTATTCTATATAGGCATTGTTATAAAATTGATTTTCTTTACCTTTGTTTAAAATATAGTTAAATGCTTCTATAGCCATGTCGTATTCGCCATTTTCGTATAGCATTTTCCCAAATTCAATAATGTCGTATTCGCCTCCTTTTTTTGACCTCTTATCAATAGCATAAAGTTGTTTTAGTGCAACATCAAACTTTCTTGATTGAGTATAATACCAAATAAGCAATTTGTTGTTTGTATTATTTTGAGGATTTTTTTGAATTTTATCAATTATAGATTGTTCGATAATCCCTCCTACACTACCGTCTATATCGTTTGACATTACGTATTGTAGGCGAGATTGAATAATATTTATAGATTTGTAATTTTTATCAAGATGGTTTAAATATTTTTCCATCATTCGTTGATAATCCCTTTGCATGTAATATAAATTTGCAAGTTCCATATTAAAATCGAATTTCAGGGCTTTTACACCTGCCAGATATGTTTTTTCTGCATATTCGTATTGTCTATAATTTATAAACATTGCTGCGGCACTACGTACATTGTTCTGACTCGTTTTTACAATATTGATAACTTTCAGAAACTGTTTTTCGGCATCATCAAAACGATTAGAATAGTGGTAAGTCATGCCTAAATCTATCAACAAATAATAATCGAATTTAGCACGTTTTATTTCTTTTTTCAAGAATTTCTCAGCGACATCGTAATCTTTTAATTTAAACAGGCATTTTAAATAATAATCTCTATTTGTTTTATATCCATTGTCTTTATATAATTTTTTATATAATTCGGCTGCTTTATCGTACTCTTGATTTTTAAAAAAACTACGTGCCAGTTTGGCATCGCTATCTTTTTGAGCGTAAGATACGGACTGTATGGTTAAAATAACAATAAAGAGTAATATTTTAGACGACCTAAATATATTCAAGACTGTTGTTTTCTTTTTAGTTAATAATATCAAATTTTGTAAACGGTTTTAAAACTTCCGGCACCACAATACCTTCTTCTGTTTGATAGTTTTCTATTATCGCTGCCATAATTCTTGGTAGAGCCAAAGCACTTCCGTTTAAGCTGTGTGCTAATTTTGTTTTCTTTTCGTTTTTTTCTTTATATCTTAATTTAAGTCTGTTTGTTTGAAAAGTTTCAAAATTTGATACCGAACTAACCTCAAGCCATCTTTGTTGTGCTGCTGAAAACACCTCAAAATCATAAGTCAATGCCGATGTAAAACTAATATCACCGCCACATAGCCTTACAATACGATACGGGAGTTTTAATTTTATTAAAAGATTTTCCACATGTTTTTTCATCTCTTCCAAAGCATTATATGAATTTTGAGGTTTACAAATTTGCACAATTTCTACTTTGTCGAACTGGTGTAGCCTGTTAAGACCTCTTACATGTGCCCCCCAAGAACCTGCTTCACGGCGAAAACATGCCGAATATGCAACATTTTTTATCGGAAATTCATCTTCGTTAATTATAACATCTCTATAAATGTTTGTAACAGGAACTTCTGCTGTAGGAATAAGATATAAGTTATCTTCGGTAACATGATACATCTGCCCTTCCTTGTCAGGTAACTGACCTGTTCCAAAACCGCTGTCTTCGTTAACAACTAAAGGTGTTAAAACCTCGTTATATCCTGCTTTTTCTGCTTCGTCAAGAAAAAAGTTAATTAATGCTCGTTGCAATTTTGCTCCTTTTCCTATATAAACAGGGAAACCTGCTCCTGTTATTTTATTACCAAGCTCGAAATCAATAATATTATACTCTTTTATTAAATCCCAATGAGGTTTACTTTTTTGTAAAACAGGAATTTCGCCTCCCTCTTTAACCACTTCGTTATCTTCTTCTCCTTTTCCTTGTTTTACCGATTCGTGAGGGATATTTGGCAATAAAACCAATAAATCGTTAAGTTCTTTCTCAGTATTAACAAAAACTTTCTCGTATTCTTTTATTTTTTCTTTTAGTTCACCGGTTTTTTCTTTCGATTTTTCGGCTTCCTCTCTTTTACCTTGAGCAAATAGTTTACCTATGGCTTTAGAAATGTCGTTCATTTCTTTTTGCAAAGCGTCTTTTTTAGACTGATACTCTCTACGTTTATCGTCTAATAATATGATGTTGTTAATTATTTCTGTAGCGTCAAAGTTCTTTACTTTTAGCCTTTCTATAACATTTTCTTTATTGGTTCTAATTAATTCTAAAGTTAACATGTCTTATATATTTTTATTCGGCGAAGTTATCAAAAAAGTGATATATACAAAAATTAGGTACTAATTCCATTTTTAAATTAGCACCAATTTTCTATAAACTATTTCATTTTTAAATTTTAATGATAAGAAGTAAATGCCTTTAGGGTAACAACTTAAATCAATTGTTGTTTTATTTTTTGAGGAAAAAAGTTTTTCTCCATTTAATGAAAATACATCTATTTCTAATATTTCGGCATTTGAATTAATTGAAACAATTCCATTTGTAGGATTAGGATAAACACTAATTTTAAAATTATCTTGAGAAATTTCTTGAGTACTTGCTCCATCATCTCGAATTTTTAGTGCAGGGTCTCCAAATAAATGAAATTGCCACGCCGCTCTTTCTCGCTCTGTTTCTAACACTGTCGGATAATACATATTAACAGTATTTGTATTGTTGGTATTTGCATACGCGTGTATTAATACATTTCCTAAACGAGGAGTAATATCATCATTAAATAATCCATTAATAGCTCCCTCTAAAATCTGATTCATTCCTTTTCCGGCAGTACTATATGCTCCGAAAAAAGCAACTGCCCCATGTTCTACTGCTGTTATTTCCTGTGCTAAACAATTATAAGTAGTTCTATTGGCACTACCACTAAAAGTTCCTGTTAGGCAAGCAAATGAAAAAATGATGGGATAAATTGTATTTGTCAATTGTGATAACCCACCTATACCAAGACCATAAGACCATCTTACGACATTACCGTGTCCGTGATATATCATATATCTAATTCCACTGTTTATCATATTAAGATCTGTCCCCGAATCATTAGGGTTTGTGTCATTTGCACTTGCCAACGAGAAATTATAACCTTCCTGACCAAAATAACGAGTTTGCATTTCTGTTAGTATTTCTTCATTAAACTCAACAGGCCACGGAGACAGTGCTGTATTGCTACCGGCATGACCATAATACTCCTTAGGGTAGTTGGATTGGTTATTTTCAAAACTAATTGTTTTGTTAATTATATTTTGAAGTTCAGTATTATTTTCAACAAAAAATAAACCTAAAGGTATATCTTGATTAGGATGACCTGTTGTTGAAGAGGCAACATAATAATTATAACTTTCTACTTCGGCAGAATAAGATAATGTATGAACAGGAAAGTCTCCATATTTCCCTACTAACAACACATAATCGGGCATCAAATCCCTTATATAATTTCTATAATCATCTTTAGTTGACCCAATATCGCTTACTTTTACAACTTGAACAGTAAATTCTTGTTCTCTAAATGCTACAAACGTATTTAAAACACTACTATTGTAGTAATCATCTGATGCAATAATTAAATATGTATCATCCGTTTGCCCGTAAACTTGATTAACAATTAATAATAAAAATAACACTTTAAGAACCGAATGAAAAGAAATAATTTTTAGCCTCATGATTTATTGAACTTTAATTAACTGTATTACAACCTAATAACCCACTATATATAATAACAAAGATATAAAAAATAATTAAAGTAAATAAGCAAAAGAGCTTTTTTTTATTAGCGGGAACATAAAAAAGCGATAGTTAAAGGACTTTTGAGTAAAGTTGAACATATACTTTTGAATGGTACACAGTTGATTTTAAATCCTGTATATAAAAGTACCGGTTTTGATAAGATAAATGATGACCTTTTAAGACACCTTGTTTTATCACGTATCTGTCAACTAAAGATATCTATCGACAATAGAGCGAGCCATGATAGTACGGGTAGAGTATTTAGGGTTTCAAAAGGAGTTTTAGCATCTCGACCGATGTTCCATTTTACAAAAAAAACGCATTAAAGCTTGCATTTGCTTTGTTGCTTATAAAATTTACACAGAGTTAGAAAAAAATACTCAAAAACAATGATATAACTATGACCTTATGATAAAGTCAGGAAAAACTTAAAAAAATTTATGTTTTAACAATTTTATGTTTATAAATTTCCAATTGTCTTATCTTAATCTACAAATAGGGCAATACAAAGGTTTGCAAAAGATGTTTTTCTTCTATACAGAAAAATAATTAAATATATTTTACAAATCTAACTCTTAAAAATTGCTTTTGAAAAAAAAATGACTTACTTTTGTGTTTAGATAATTCATTATTATAGGAGATGAACGATGAATATAACGACATACTTAGCACATTGCATAGTAATATCAACAAAATAATCTTGTTATACAATGATGAAAAACAAAGAAATATTGAATTATCTAATGAGGTAAAAAAATTAAATGACGAACTAAATATATTTAAAGAAAAAAACGAAACACTAACAAAACAATATGATAATTTAAAATTAGCAAAGACCTTAGCAGAAATAGAAGGGAACGAAAATGATGCTAAAATTAAATTAAATAAAATAATACGAGAGATAAACAATTGCATTGCTCTTTTGAATCAATGATTTTAAATGGACAAGAATTTTAATATAAATATAAAAATTGGAGAACGTCAATATCCTATAACTATTGAAGGTAGGGATTCAAAAAAAGAAGAACTTCTACGCAAAGCTTCAACAGTTATAAATGCCACATTATTAGACAATAAACAAAAATATAAAAGTAGCAGTTTAGACGACCAAGATTATCTTGCAATAACTTTAATAGAACTTGTTGTAAAAAATTTTGAAGAAGAAATAAAAAAAGATATTGCTCCGGTAATTAATGAATTAAAAAAGATTAACTTTGTACTTGAAGAAACATTAACATAAGAGTAAACGTTCTTTTAAATAAAATAATTAAATTAATAACATATAGCTCGTATTAATTCTCTAATTAGTTTTGAAACTCAACACTAATTAAATTGGGATCAAGCTCGATTTTTTGACGGCAGGCCTTAAATAACTCTTTTGAGTTATATTACCTAATTGGTAATCATTGGAAATCGGATATTGGTCGGCAGTCCCACCCATGTTTTAAGCAGGGGTTTCTTAAACGTTAGGTTTTTTTTACGAGCTTTTTTATAAAAATTATATAAAATTATGGATGTAACAACAATTATAGTAGCACTAGTAGCATTTATTGGGGGGGGAGCAATCTCATATTTTATGTGGGACATTGCTCTAAAGAAAAAGAAACAAAAAATAATTAGCGAAGCTAAAACCGAAGCAGAGGTAATAAGAAAAGAAAAAGCTTTGCAAGCAAAAGAGAAGTTTTTGCAATTAAAATCTGAACACGAAAAACAAAGCAACGAAAGGAATCAAAAAATACAAGTTGCCGAGAATAAAATTAAACAGCGAGAAGCAACATTAAATCAAAAAAACGAAGAAATTCAAAGGATAAAAAAAGAAAACGAATTAATAAGAGAAAACCTTGAGAAACAAGTAGAACACGTAGAGAAACGCAAAGAAGAATTAAATAAGTTGCATGCCGAAGAAATCTCAAAATTAGAGTCTATTAGCGGGCTTTCTGCCGAAGAAGCACAAAAACAACTATTAGAGTCTCTCAAAGAAAAAACACATTCGGAATCTATCGGGCTAATAAACGAAATTATTGACGAAGCAAAAATGACCGCCAATAAAGAAGCCAAAAAAATAGTTCTGGAAACTATTCAGCGAGTTGCAACAGAAACAGCCATAGAAAATGCCGTAACAGTATTTCATATAGAAAATGACGACCTTAAAGGACGCATAATAGGACGCGAAGGACGTAATATCAGAGCATTAGAAGCAGCAACAGGTGCAGAAATAGTTGTTGACGACACTCCCGAAGCAATTCTGATATCTGCTTTTGACCCCGTTCGTAGAGAAATAGCACGTCTATCACTTCATCAACTAGTAACAGACGGCAGAATACACCCTGCACGAATAGAAGAAGTTGTAAATAAAACTCGCAAACAAATAGAAGAAGAAATTGTAGAAGTCGGTAAACGAACAGCCATCGACCTTGGAATACACGGACTACACCCCGAGCTGATAAGAATGATAGGTAAAATGAAATACAGATCTTCATACGGACAAAACCTGCTTCAACACTCTAGAGAAGTAGCAAATCTATCGGCTATAATGGCTTCGGAATTAGGTATTAACACAAAACTTGCAAAACGAGCCGGACTACTTCACGATATTGGAAAAGTATCAGACGAAGAACCGGAACTCCCACACGCAATATACGGCATGAAATTAGCCGAAAAACTAAAAGAAAAACCCGAAGTATGTAATGCTATTGGAGCTCATCACGACGAAGTAGAAATGACAAGCCTAATTGCACCTATCGTTCAAGTTTGTGATGCAATATCAGGAGCAAGACCAGGGGCAAGAAGAGAAATTGTAGAATCGTACATAAAACGACTTAAAGAACTAGAAGAGTTAGCACTTTCGTACCCGGGAGTTTTGAAAACCTATGCTATTCAGGCAGGTAGAGAGCTAAGAGTTATTGTCGGAAGCGAAAAAGTTACAGATGCCGAGTCGGAAAAACTAAGCTACGAAATAGCTAAAAAAGTTCAAGATGAAATGACATATCCGGGACAAGTTAAAATAACAGTAATTCGTGAAACTCGCTCTATAAATTATGCAAAATAACAGGATAATTAAAGACGCTAAAGTCCTTGTAACAGGCGGAGCAGGATTTATAGGTTCTAATATAATAGAAAAAATAATAGAACAGAACAATAATGTTATCTGTTTAGATGACCTTTCTACAGGGAAAATTGAAAATATAGAACCTTTCTTGAAAAAGAAAAACTTTACATTTATAAAAGATGACATTAGAGATAATGACGTTTGCCACGAAGCCTGTAAAGATATTGATATAGTTCTACATCAAGCAGCACTAGGCTCTGTGCCTCGTTCTATAAACGACCCACAAACTACAAATAGTGTTAATATTGACGGTTTTTTAAATATAATTACAGCAGCAAAAAATAACAAAGTAAAAAGATTTGTATATGCTGCCAGTTCATCAACTTATGGAGATTCTAAAAACATTCCGAAAGTAGAAGACATTATAGGTAAACCGCTATCTCCGTATGCCATAACAAAATATGTAAACGAACTGTACGCAAATGTGTTTAGCAAGCTATATGGCATCGAAACAATAGGATTAAGGTATTTTAACGTATTTGGAAAAAATCAAAACCCTGACGGCCCTTATGCTGCAGTATTTCCAAAGTTTATAAAATCTCTAATAAAACACGAAGCTCCACTAATACACGGAGACGGGACACAATCAAGAGATTTTACATATATTGAAAATGTTATTCAAGCAAACGAATTAGCTGCAACAACACAAAATAAAGAAGCCATAGGAACAGTTTTTAATGTTGCATACGGAGAAAATAAAAGTCTAAACGAATTAACAGAGAACTTAATTAAAGAATTAGCACAATTTGACCCCGAAATTGCAAAAATAAAACCACAATATGGTCCCGAAAGATTAGGAGATATTAAAGACTCGTTGGCATCTATAGAAAAAGGACGAAAACTTTTGGGGTATAATCCGCAATTTAACGTATATCAGGGGTTAAAGAGAACTATAAAATGGTATTACGAAAACCTAAAATAATCTTATAGAGATTTGTATGGCAGGGAAAAAGTATATTTCGGGTTTAATATACTCTGTCTAATTACATAAATTAGAATTGTTTTTATAAATAATGTCTATTAACTTAATTAAGAAAATATTAAAAAATACAACCTTTAAAAGTGTAGCAACGTTAGTCTCAGGGACAGCAATAGCACAACTCATTTTAATAGGTTTTCAGCTGATACTAAGGCGGTTATACCCACCAGATGCTTTTGGAACTTTTGGAGTATATATGAGTATTGTAGGTTTACTTGTTATTTTATCAACTTTAAGATACGATTTATCTGTTGTATTACCAAAAAAAGATAGTATAGCAAACAACTTAATGATTTCAGGAATCTTGTTGTCATTACTTGTAAACACAATTGTTTTTATTGTAATTTTAGTCTTTAAAGATAATTTAGCAGTAATGATAGGTTTTCCCGCCAAGTATAGTAATTGGTTGTATTTTATTCCTTTAAGTACATTTTTGTTTAGTTCGTATCAGATGATAAACTATTGGCTAACGAGAAAAGGAGCTTTTAAATCCATTGCAACAAATAAGATATTTAGACGAAGTACCGAAGGAATTACTCAATCTACATTAGGTGCTTTTTATTTTAATGGTGGATTAATAAGTGGAGATATTGCAGGAAATATTATAAATCTTTTATCGGGAATAAGGCAAAGTATTAAAAACGGATTTACTTTTAAGAGTATAAATAAACGTATGATGATATACGGTCTAAAACGTTACATCAACTTTCCGAAATTCCAAGCATTGCCGGCAGTTTTAAATACTGCAAGTATATTATTGCCAATATTTCTTATAAATAAATATTTTGATAACGACACAGCCGGTTATTTTGATTTAAGCCGACAGATACTTGCCGTACCTATTGCATTTATAACAGCGGCACTATCTCAAGTATTACTAAAAGAATATGGCGACCGTATAAAAAATAATCTAAAAATTAAAAAGAACGTATTACAAACAGCGTTGTTTTTATCTATGTTAATAGTTCCGTTTGTTGTAATAATAGTTCTTTGGGGAGAACCTTTATTTGCATTGTTTTTTTCTGACGTGTGGACAACATCAGGACATTTTGCCTCCATAATAGTAGCGGCCTTTGCTATACAATTTATTGTTTCGCCGTTAAGCATAAGTTTTACTATTCTCGAAGAGTTAAAACTGCTTGCAATTTGGCAAATAGCATATTTTACTCTTATATTTTCTCTCTATTTTCTTGTAGATAATAGTATAGAAACCTTTTTAATGATATATACGTTAATCAATATTCTAGCATACATCATATATTTTATTATGATTTTACATATTTGTAATAAATATGATAAGAAAATAAGTTAAACCTAAAACCTTTATAGAATTTAGATGCTATATTGATTTTACTCCATCTTCTATTTTGACATCATAGAATTTAGGAAAATGACCAAATGTTTGATTATAATTTTCACCTATTAAAGTTTTAACAGCCTCTTTTTGAGAGTTTTTAACTATATTTATAGTACAGCCACCAAAACCACCTCCCATCATTCGGGCTCCAATTACAGCATCTTGTTTTTTAACATTCTCTACCAAGAAATCAAGTTCTGTACAACTAACTTCATATAATTTACTTAATCCTTCGTGGCTTTCAAAAAACTTCTGCCCAAAGTTCTCTATATCAGCACTCTCCAAAAAACCACCGGCATCTTGAACCCTTTTGTTTTCTTCTATTACATACTTACAACGCTTATATATAATTTCAGGGAAATGAGACTTTACTTTTTCAAGCTGTTCTATCCCAACATCGCGAAGACTATATATTTTAGGATAAAATTGTTTTAAAATTTCAACTCCTTTTTCACATTCTTGTCGTCTGAGATTATACTCACCCGAAGCTAGTGAATGTTTAACCAAGGTATCTATTAGAACAATGCTATAATCGGCTAAATCAACGTCTTTATATTCGTATTCTAATGTTTTACAATCCAATATTATAGCTTTATCTTTTTTACCCGAGAAACTAATAAACTGGTCCATTATACCACATTTCACTCCTACAAAATTTACTTCTGCCATTTGAGAAATTGTTATCATTTCTTTGAAATTGATATTAAAGTTATGCAATTTATTAAATGCAAAAGTAAAAACAGTTTCTAATGCTGCCGATGAAGACAATCCTGCTCCTAATGGGATATCACCTCCAAAAACACAATCAAAACCATTAACATTAAAACCTCTTTTTTGTAGTTCATCAATAACTCCAAGGATATAATTAGGCCATTCTTTATTGTTTTTTTCGATTTTATCTAAATTAATTTCTAATTCGCTTTTTAAATCATAGGCATATAATCTTGCTTTGTTGCTATTGTTAAGTTTAATAGCTAGAACTATTGCTTTGTCGATTGCTGCCGGAAAGACAAAACCGTCATTATAATCAGTATGCTCACCTATTAAGTTTATACGTCCGGGAGCTTTAAAAATTGCCGGTTTTGTATGATATAGTTCTATAAATTTTTGTGCTATTTTATTTTCCATAATACCGTTTCTACCAAAAAATTGAATATAAAAATGCTAAAATTAATAAAATAATAAAAGCCGAAATATTAAACCACTTGCCGGTTTTGAACATTGGTTTTGTTAAATTTATTCCTTTTTCATCGTCTTTTCCTCTTTTCTCAATAAGGCTAATAGCCATGATAATCAGTATAGAAACGATAAAAGTTATTCCCATTTGATTCATCCATGGGATAGATGTAAATTTTAATAATATTGCTACGACAATAGATAGAATTGCTCCCCAAATAGCAGCTTTATTCGTTGTTTTTTTCCAGAATAATCCTAGCATAAAAATAGCTAAAATACCCGGACTAACCATTCCGGTATATTCTTGAATAACATTAAAAACTCCTCGTTCGCTATTTAAAAGTGGTGTTACCAAAACACCTATAAGCAATGCTATAAAAGCAACTATACGCCCAATATTTACAGTTTGTTTGTCAGAAGCATTTTTATTAAAATACTGTTTATAAATATCCATTGTAAAAATGGTTGATATAGAGTTAATCATTGAAGCTAAAGACGACACTATTGCAGCAGCCAAAGCAGCTACTACCAATCCTTTTAGTCCAACAGTCATAAACGATTTTATCAGCCAAGGGTATGCGTTGTCGTTTGCCTGAAAAGCATTAGATACTGCAAGTTCTTGGTTAACACCTTTTATTATAGCTGTTCCTTCGGGCTGTGCATACAAAACAAATGCAATAATACCGGGAATTACAACAATAAAAGGAACTATAAGTTTTAAAAATCCTGCAAATGCAAGTCCTTTTTGAGCTTCTCCCAAGTTTTTAGCAGCTAAAGCACGTTGGATAATATATTGATTAAATCCCCAATAATACAAATTTGCAACCCACATACCACCAACTAATACTGCTAATCCTGGCAACTCACTGTATAAAGGGTGAGATTTACTCAAGATTAAATGAAATTTTTCGGGAGCTACTTGTAAAATATGTTGAGTTCCGTGTAAGATACCTCCTTCGGGAGTAACTTTGTTTAGAGCAATTAAAGTAGTTATAAGTCCGCCAATAATTAAAAGAACAACTTGTATAACATCTGTCCATACAACCGCCGACAATCCTCCCCAAAGAGAATAAGCTGCTGCAAATAATGCTAACCCAATAATCCCATACCATAGAAATTCACCATTTCCGGTACCAATAATCATATCTAATGCTTTTGCTCCGAGCAACAAAACTGTAGTAAGATTTACAAAT
>PDWI01005815.1_pt1 | contig 15757 bp, 14 predicted proteins | sample 1430891 | NCBI WGS metagenome assembly PDWI01 (sample SAMN01162508, study PRJNA174530) | Oral metagenome, whole genome shotgun sequencing project. | biome: Marine environment; feature: Marine mammal; material: Swab sample of the gingival sulcus; isolation source: swab sample of gingival sulcus...
TCTTATGCGCCTTTCCTAAGTTGGTGAAAAACATGAGATGCTCATGGGTGTAACTTAAAATCAAGTCTTTGACAAAATCGTTTTCTCTGGTCGTGAGTCCCATGATTCCCTTGCCGCCTCGACGTTGCGTCTTGTAGGTATCGGCGGAAATCCGCTTTAAATAACCCAGGTGGGTCAGAGTCACCGCCACATTTTCCTCTTGAATCAAATCTTCTTCGTCGATTTCGTCCTGAGCGGCTACAATGGTGGTTCTTCGCTTATCGCCCCATTTTTCCCGAATTTCTAACAATTCCTTTTTAACAACGCCCATGAGTTTGACCACATCGGCCAATAATTCCTTATAATAGGCAATTTTCTTTTGGAGTTCTTTGTATTCCTCTTCGATTTTTTCCCGTTCCAGTCCCTGTAGACGGGCCAAACGCATATCCAAAATGGCCTGCGCTTGGATGGGAGAAAGACCGAAACGCTCCATGAGTTTTTCCTTGGCATTGTCATAGCTGCTTCGAATGGTTTGAATCACCTCATCAATATGATCCAAGGCAATACGCAAACCCTCTAAGATATGTGCCCGATCTTGGGCCTTTTTCAAATCAAATTGGGTTCGCCGGGTAACGACTTCCCTTTGGTGATTTAAATATTCTTCCAATAATTGATAAAGGTTGAGCACCTTGGGCTGGCCATCCACCAAAGCGATGAAAATCATGGAATAGGAATCCTGTAGTTGGGTGTGTTTATACAACCGATTCAAGGTGATTTGAGGATTGGCGTCTTTTTTTAATTCGATGACAATCCGCATTCCATCCCGGTTGGATTCGTCTCGGATAAAAGAAATTCCGTCCAGTTTCTTTTCCTTAACTAACAGGGCAATTTTTTCAATCAATCGGGATTTATTCACCTGGAAAGGAATTTCGCTAACCACAATCTGACTTCGGCCCCTTTTGTTTTCTTCGATTTGGGTTTTGGCCCGAACCACCACTTTCCCTTGACCGGTACGGTAGGCTTCCTTGGCCAAATTTTTCCCCATAATCACGCCTCCGGTGGGAAAATCCGGCGCTTTGATAATTTTGATCAAATCCTCGATATCACAATTTTCATCGTCAATCATCTTCACGGCGCCATCGATGACTTCTCGCAGGTTATGGGGTGGAATGGAGGTGGCCATTCCCACGGCAATACCGTTGCTTCCGTTGACCAAAAGATTGGGAAAACGACAAGGCAATACCGACGGTTCCTGCTCTTCTTCATCGAAATTGGGCATGAAATCCACCGTCTCCTTTTCGATGTCTCGCAACATCTGGAGGGCAAAGGGAGTCATCCGGGCTTCGGTATACCGCATGGCAGCGGCGCCATCCCCATCCACTGAGCCAAAATTCCCATGACCGTCCACCAACATGTAGCGGATGGAAAAATCCTGGGCCATTCTTACCATGGCATCATAAATGGAACTATCCCCATGGGGATGGTATTTACCCATGACTTCGCCTACGATTCGAGCGGATTTTTTATAGGGTTTATCCGGCGTAACACCCAACTCACTCATCCCGTAAAGAATCCGACGATGGACGGGTTTTAATCCGTCCCGCACATCGGGCAACGCTCTTCCCACGATGACACTCATGGCGTAATCAATGTAGGAATGCTTCATTTCACTATGAATCTCGTGTTGTATCATTTTGTTGTCTTCAGTTAAATGGTTCATGGGTGTCTCCTACACATCTAAATTTTGAACGTATTTTGCATTTTCTTCGATAAATTGTTTTCGTGGCGGCACCTTATCCCCCATAAGGGTGGTAAAAATCGAATCGGCGGCAGCCACATCTTCTAAGGTAATCTGAACCAGGGTTCGTTTTTCAAAATCCATGGTGGTCTCCCACAGCTGTTGGAAACTCATTTCCCCCAGCCCCTTATAGCGTTGAATATCTACTTTTCCGGATTTCCCTTCCAGGGATTTCATCAATTTTTCCTGCTCTCGTTCCGAATAGGTGTAGAAAATTTCCTTTCCCTTTTTGGTTTTGAACAAAGGCGGTTGAGCAGCGTATACATAGCCCCCTTCGATCAACGGGGTCATATGGCGATAGAAAAAGGTCAATAAAAGGGTTCGAATGTGAGCACCATCTACATCGGCATCAGTCATGATAATGATTTTGTGATACCGTAACTTTTCTAAATTAAAATCCTTGCCCATATTACAGCCAAAGGCAGTAATCATATTCTTGATTTCTTCCGAATTGAGTACCTTGTCCGGTCGCGCTTTTTCCACATTGAGGATTTTTCCTCTCAAAGGAAGCACAGCCTGTCGTTTCCGGTCCCGACCTTGTTTGGCACTTCCTCCGGCGGAATCTCCTTCCACCAGAAAGATTTCACTCAAAGCCGGATCTTTTTCCGAACAGTCGGCCAGTTTTCCCGGCAGGGATAAACCGTCCAAGGCATTGGTTTTTCGCATAATTTCCCGGGCTTTTCTCGCCGCATCCCGAGCTCGAGCCGCATCCAAACACTTTTGCACAATCATTTTGGATTGTTTGGGATTTTCTTGGAAAAAGGCACTTAAATTTTCGTTGGTGGTCTTTTCCACAAAACCCCGGGCTTCGCTGTTGCCCAATTTTGCCTTGGTTTGTCCTTCAAATTGAGGATGAGTGAGTTTGATGGAAATGATAGCAGTCAATCCTTCACGGACATCATCCCCGGTCAAGGAATGATCCGATTCCTTGAGAAGATTGGTCTTTTTGGCATAGTCATTGATGGCTCGGGTCAATGCGGTTTTAAAGCCTACCAAATGAAATCCCCCGTCGGTGGTGTTGATATTATTGGCATAGGCCAACAATACCTCACTGTAGCCCTTGGTATATTGCATGGCAATTTCCACTTCCATATTGCCGCCTTTGCCATCTTTATTGCTTTCTTCGGCTTCAAAATAGATGATGTCCGGGTTGAGTTCCTCTTTGTTTTCGTTTTGATATTTAATAAATTCCCGAATTCCGCCTTCGTAGTAGAATTCTTCTTGTTTTTTCCGATCCACCCGCTCATCGGACAAGAGAATCTTAATCCCCTTGTTGAGAAAGGCCATTTCCCGCAAGCGAAAAGCCAAAGTTCCGTAATCGAATTCGGTTTCTTCAAAAATTTCTTCGTCGGGCCAAAAGATGGTTTTGGACCCCGTTTTTCGAGTATTACCGACTTCCTTGAGCTTTTCTACGGTCTTTCCCCGCGAAAAGGCGATATGGTAAAGTTTCCCTCCCCGGCGCACTTCTACTTCCATTTTGGTGGAAAGGGCGTTGACCACCGAAGCACCTACCCCATGTAATCCGCCGGAAACCTTGTATCCTCCGCCACCGAATTTACCTCCGGCATGGAGGACGGTATGAATCACTTCTACGGCAGGAATTTTCAATTTAGGATGGGCATCTACCGGCATCCCCCGACCGTCATCTTCCACTAAAATGCTGTTATCTTTTCTAATCGTCACTTTAATGGTGCTACAATAGCCGGCCAAGGCTTCATCCACTGAATTATCCACAATTTCATAAACCAGATGATGAAGTCCCTTTTCTCCGGTGGAGCCGATGTACATTCCAGGTCGTTTTCGAACCGGTTCCAAGCCTTCCAATACTTGAATCTGTTCCGCATCGTATTTATGATTTTGCTCTGTCATCTATTTTATTCCCTTTCTCTGTTTGTTGGTTTCTTTCTCGTCTATACTGTCTTTTATAACCAATTTATTATATCAAAAAAACACCGCTTTTACAAATTTTCAAAGGGGAGGATTTTTTCCGCTGTTATTCCATTCAATGTTGGTTTTCCAATGACTATGGAATATTTTATTTGATGGTTCCACCCTCGATGACGAATTGTTTATCGATGGTCAATTTTCCTTTTGTGGTGTTTGGTAAATGGGTAGTGGTGATAAAGGTTTGAATATTTTTTAAAGATTCAATAAGAAATTCCTGTCGACTTTGATCCAATTCCGATAAAACATCATCCAAAAGGAGAATGGGATTTTCCTTTTTCTCCTCCTTAATGATTTCAATCTCGGCCATCTTCAAAGCCAATGCCACCGAACGTTGTTGCCCTTGAGAGGCAAATTTTCTCACATCCCTTCCCTCTACGGTCATGGGAAGGTCATCTTTATGGGGACCGATTCGGGTATATCTTCTGGTCTTGTCTTCTCCTCTGGCCATCTTTAGTTCTTCTCGATACCTTTCTTCTAAATCTTCTCTGATATCCTGATATTTTATGGAAGAATCATAATGGATTTCTAAATCCTCTTTGGCAATTTCAAAATGGATTTCTTTACTTTTTTGGTTAATTTTTTGAATAAATTTCTTTCGTTCTTTGATTATTCCAATCCCATATTTTATCAATTGTTCATCTAAAATATCTAAAAAATTATCGTCGATTTTTTCTTCTTTTAAATACCGATTTCGTTGTTTCAAAGTCCTATTATAGGATACTAAATCCCGGTAATAGCTCAGCTTAATCTGGCATAATTCCCGGTTGATAAAATTTCTTCTCTTTTCCGCTTCTTCTTTGACGATTTTCAAATCTTCTGGAGAAAAAACGGTTAAAAGAACATTGCCTAAAATCTGAGATTGTTTTTCAATTTTCACTCCATCGATGAACCCTTTTTTTTCCTTTTCATCGATGATAATGTCCACACTTCTTTCGTATTCTCTTTGGTAAACACAATGAATTTCACAGGGAGATTCATCAAAGCGAATCAACTCCTTGTCTCGGTTGGTACGAAAAGATTTTCCCGTGGAAGTTACATAAATACTTTCCAGTAGATTGGTTTTCCCCTGAGCATTTTTTCCAATAAACACATTAACATTTTTCCCAAAAGAAACCCTTAAATCTTTGTAGTTTCTATAATTTTTTAAAGTAATTTCTTTAATATACATTGTCGCAATATCAATAAGAAGGATATAAAGCAAAGTCAAGAAAGCTTATAGACACTCCCATAAGCACAAAAAAGGCAATTAAATACAAACTGCCTAAGCATACGCCCACAATAGAACACACAAATCCGGCAAAGGCGATGGTTTCATCGGGTTTCACTAAATTTTTTTTTGCTTTAACACCTAAAAAAATACCGACCACTCCTGCAATCACTCCAAAAACCGCAAAAAAAACAATGATGGAACAAACAATGGAAGAAATTCCTAATACCAATGAAGCGATGCCCATATTTTTTGCTTTCTCGTAATTCATTTTTAAGATATCCGGCTTTTCACCTTATACCATGCTCCTTTCTTTTTTTGATTGTTCTAAACACAATGACTCCTATGATTAACAAAGAAATCCATTGAGATGTCGAAAATAAATAAATTCCTCTGATGGAATCCTCTCGTAAAAATTCTATCATAAATCGAAAGATTGCATAAGACAGTAAATAGATTTCCAACACCTTTTCTTTTATTTCCTTATATCGTTGATATAGCAATAAAGAAATAAATAAAATAAGATTAAAAGAAGCTTCGACTAGCTGAATGGGAATAAAAAAATTTCCTCCACAACACCCGGCAAAATAACAACCCACTCGACCAAAGGAATGAAATAAAGGAATCGCCGGTACTAAAAGGGCTGTTGTCTGTTTTATATCCAGATGAAATCGCCGGATATAACGGTACACCATCCACATTCCTCCCAACAAACCACCATAAAAAACCCAACCGTTTTTTAAAAGAAATAAAAAAATTTCAGGATTTTCTTGTACTTCTTTATAATGAATAACCAATTTAGGTAGTAAAGACAATAAAAAAAATATCTTTGCCCCTATAATCCCACCGATGATACCATATAAAAAAAGATGAAAAAGATCATCTTTTTCAATGGAATAATTTCTTTGATATCGCCATAAATAAATCATGACGACACAAAGCCCCAGCATACCGAAAACCCAATAAGTGGGAATATCAACAAATCCTAAATGAATAAAGGGATGCATCGTTTAGTATAAGTAGGCAAAGGTTCCTGCCCCCATGGCTCCTACACAAATAATACAAGCAACAAGAACAACACCATCGATAACCAATGCCACAATGGAACAAATTAATCCGGCATAAGCTAACATGCCATCTTCTTTACTTAGATTCTTTCGAGCATTAACGCCTAAAACAATCCCTATGATAGCTAAAATCACTCCCAAAATGGTAGTATACCCAAAAAATATGCAGAAAAGAGAAGCAATTCCCAAAACCAACGAAGCAATTCCTAAATTTTTTGCCTTTTCATAATCCATTTTTTTTGTACAAGACTTTTCATCTCATACTTTCCCTTTCTTTATTTTTTTAATTTATAATTTATTTTTTTTAATTACGAAGTTACATTGGGAATACGAACCGGTAGAATTAAGTATTCATATTCATTTCCTTCCAAAGGTCTAATTAAGCAAGGGGAAATACCGGTTTCCATCCAAAGAGAAATAAAATCATCTTCGATGACTCGCAAAGCATCCATCACATATTTTGAATTAAATCCAATGCAAAGATTTTCTCCTTGTTTTTGACAAGGAATTCGCTCTTTAATTTCTCCTTCTTCGGATTGGGATTCGATGATGAACTCATTTTCCTCAATAGTACACTTAATAAGATTATTTTTTCCTTCTTTGGCTAAAAGAGAAGCTCTTTCAATGGATTCCAATAATTCCACCCGATCAATGGTAAGTTTTATTTTGCTTTCTTTAGGTAAGATATCTTTATATTTAATAAATTCTCCACTCATTAATCGCATGGTCATCTTGGTATTTTCCAAAATCATTACCGCCTTTTTTTCACCAATGGTAAGGGTAATCGTTTCTTCCATTTCCTCGTTTAATATTTTGTTCATTTCTTGAATAATTTTTGCAGCGATGATGATGTTTTCTTGAAAATCCAAAGCCATTTCTTTTCTTGCAATAGCTACTCGAAAACCATCCAATGCCACCATATTCATGGAATTTTGTTCCATTTCCAGTAGAACGCCCACGATAATACCTTGGGATTCGTCAATACTGGCAGAAAATCCGGTTTTACCAATCATTTCTTTTAATTCTTCCCGATTAAACGTAATCTGTCTGGTGATGTTTTCCAAAGATCCGATAACCGGAAATTCCTCGGCACTTTGTCCCATGATGGTGACCAAAGAAATTCCGTTGGAAATAATCAATTTTTCTTCTTCCAAAGTAAACTGAATTTCTCCCGCCGGTAATTTTTTGATAATATCGATAAATAATTTGGCGGATACCACAATAGAACCTTCTTCTTCCACCATGGCATCCATTCTTTTTTCAATGCTTAAGTCCAAATTAGAAGAAGTTAAAGTAATCTGTTCTCCTTTTGCTTGGATTAAAATACCTTTTAAAAGAGGAATGGTTGTTCGAGGGTTGACCGCTTTTGAAACGGTGTTGAGAGCCAAAGACAATGTTCGTTGATTACAAGTGAATTTCATGGTGTCTCCTTTTTCTATATTATTATAATTATATTATCGTAGTAGTAGTAGGTCCTGTGGAAATCGTGGATAAGTGACGATTTCTTTGAAATATTCCCTTTTATCCTTTGGATAATCTTGTGGAAAAGAGGAAATGTTATCCACAAGAGAGGAAAGGATCATTATTCATTAATTAAATCGGTTAGTTCTTCAATGATATGTTGTAGTTCTTCATTGGTTTTTAAGTCTTTTTTTATTTTTTTGTGGGCATGAAGCACGGTGGTATGGTCTCGTCCTCCAAAGGATTTTCCAATCATAGGAAATGAAATATCCGTAATTTCTTTGGATAAGTACATGGCGATTTGACGTGGAAAGGTGATTTTTCGGCTTCGATTAGCGGATTCAATGTCCTTTATGGTGATGGAAAAATATTTACATACCTTTCGTTTGATGGTTTCCACATTTACGATTAGATCATTTTTGGTTAAGATATCCTTTAAAGTATCTTTGGCTAAAGCAATGTTGATAGGCTTATTAAGTAAAGTGGAAAAACTGATAATTCTGGTAAAGGCTCCTTCCAATTCCCGTACATTGTATTTAATTTTTTCGGCAATGAGATAGATTACATCATTGACGTCTTCATTGATTTCGATATTTTCTCCTTTGGCTTTGTTTTTTAAAATAGCCACTCGAGTTTCAAAATCGGGAGGTTGAATATCAGCTGTTAAACTCCAGGAAAAACGAGAAGTTAAACGATCATCCAAACCATTTAATTTTTGAGGGGGTCTGTCGCTGGAAATAACAATTTGCTTGTTGTTATCGTAAAGCGCGTTAAAAGTGTGAAAAAATTCCTGTTCTGTGGATTCTTTTCCTTCAATAAATTGAATATCATCGATGAGTAGTACATCGATTTCCCGGTATTTTGTTTTAAATTCTCCGATTTTTTTATTCCCTAAAGCACTGATTAATTCATTGGTGAACATTTCCGAAGAAATGTAAAGGACCTTCTTATCTTGGGAATTTTTTAAAATATAATGTCCGATGGCATGCATGAGATGGGTTTTACCTAAACCGGAATTGCCATAAATGAAAAGAGGATTAAATTGTTGAGAAGGATGCTCTGCTACAGATTTTGCTGCCGCATAAGCGTATTCGCTGTTTTTTCCATTGACAAATTCATCAAAATTAAATCGAGGATTGAGGTAATATTGGTTTTCCAATTCTCTGGAAGTGTCCAACTCCCTGGAACCGATGGAAGAAGAAGTTTTTTTCTTTTGTTGTTCGTCCTTCTTTTCATTGACTTTAGCCACTACCGATAGATTGTTTTCAAAGGCAATTCCAACGGCTCCTTCCAGCAAAGGCAAATATCGATCGTTCAATCGATCAATGACAAAAGAATTTTCTTCTTCTAAATATAGGATATTTTGTCTTTCATCGATGGCGATGGGTTTGAGAGGATCAAAAAAGGTTTTATATGCAACTTCATTTACCTCTTCTTTGATGATTTCAAGGGTTTTTTCCCATCTGTTTTTTAAATTACCCATAAAAAATAATCCTCTCCTTGTTTCAGTAGTAATATCATACATAAAAAGTTATCCACAGGCAATAGGAGAAATAAATTAAAAAAAAGAAGATATTCCTATATTTATCCACAATCTGTGGATATACCTGTGAACAGTATCCACAATAGTACTATATATAGATTTTTTCATAGTCCTAAAAAATATTTTCCTTACTGTGGTAAAAAGGAAAGGATTGACAAGAAAAAAAGAGTATTCTATAATATGTGAGCGTGTTTATATAAGTTGAAATTTAGATTTATATAGCAATAGGCAAACAAGGAGGTGTTTACCATGAAAATGACCTATCAGCCAAAGAAACGACAACGAAAAAAAGAGCACGGTTTTCGTAAAAGAATGAAGACGAAAAACGGAAGAAATGTTCTGAAGAGAAGAAGAACAAGAGGAAGAAAAAAATTATCAGCATAGGGCCGCGTCAGTGGCCTTTATTGATATGAGGCTTGCAATGGAAAAAAAAAGAATACTACGGAAAAATGAAGATTTTGCTGCAGTATACCAAAAGGGAAAGTCTGTCGGCGACCGATATGTAGTAGTTTTTTTTCTAAGAAATGGTAGAAGATACAATCGAATTGCCTTTTTAGCCAGTAAAAAAGTGGGCAATGCGGTTGTTCGTAATCGAGCCAGGCGATTGATGAAAGAAGTAATTCGAGTGGACAATCCCATTAAAAACCAAGGTTTTGATATCGTATTTATCGCAAGAAAAACCATCGTTTCTTCCAATTACGAAGGAGTGAAAAAATCGATCCACTCTGCAATTAAAAAAAGTAAAATCATAGGCAGGGAAGCCAATTGAAATTTATATTGATATGGATTATTAAGATATATCAACGAGGAATATCCCCTTTTTTACCATCTTCTTGCAGATTCTATCCCACCTGTTCCACCTATTTTATTCAGGCACTGGAAAAATACGGTTTTTTTAAGGGTTCTTATTTAGGTGTCAAAAGAATATTGAAATGTCACCCCTGGAATAACGGCGGATACGATCCGCTCAAGTAACCGACCAAGACCCATGATTTTATGGAGGAATTAAATGGATGCAATAATAGGTACAATAGCCAAACCATTGGGTTATTTGCTGGGTTTTATTTATGATATTATCGGAGATTACGGGATATCTTTATTGGTATTGACGTTAATTGTCAAACTCATTTTGTATCCTTTTTATGCAAAGCAGGTCAAGTCTACCGTCAATATGGGTAAAATTCAGCCCAAAATGAAAGCTTTGCAACAGAAATATGCCAATGATAAAGAGACATTAAATGTAAAAATGGCGGAACTCTATAAAGAGGAAAAGTTCAATCCCGTTGCCGGTTGTTTGCCGATGCTGATTCAAATGCCGATTATCTTTGGTCTTTTTGCTTTGTTGAGAAATCCCATTCTTTATTTAAATCATAGCGATCGAATGTTATTTGCCATCCATGAATCATTTTTGTGGATCAGTGATTTAAGTCAACCGGATAAGTGGATTTTACCCATTGCTGCCGGTGTGGCTACTTTTATTTCCTTTTCCATGACCCAAAAACAGCAAGGAGATAGTACTGCTTCTGTAGGGGGCATGGGCAATATGATGAAGATGATGAAATACGTTTTCCCCGTCATGATTATTCTGTTGGCTCGGGCGTATCCTGCGGGATTGTCAATCTATTGGTTTTTCAGTCAAGTGATTCAAATCCTATTTAATTTACGATTGAATAAGATTCGAAAAGAGCTAAAAGAAGGAGGAAATTAACATGATTTTTTCGGAAAAATGGGGCAAGGATGTGGAAGAAGCCACAGAACTGGCGTTAAAAGATTTGAAACTTTCCAAAGAAGAAGTGACTGTGACCATTGTGGAAGAACCCAGCAAAGGATTTTTGGGATTGGGTTCCAAATTGGCCAAAGTACGAGTAGAGAAAAAAGAAGAGGAATCGGCAGATAAGATCGAGAAAGAGCCTACAGTGGAAGAAGACAAACTTCAAAATGTGGAGTCCGTAAAAAAAGCGGTGAAACAAACCAAGAAAGAAGAAGAATTGTCTCCTCAAATCGGGGAAACGGACACGGTACTGTCTTCATTGCTCAACAAGCCCGATGATTTGGAACCGGTGGAAGAGCATGTGGGATTGGATTTCTTAAAGAGCACCGCAGAAAAGATGGGGTTGGAATTAGCCTTCCAGGCTCAGGGGAATCAAGACAGTCTCTACATTGATATTGAAGGAAAAGATGCGGGAACCATCATCGGAAAAAGGGGTCAAACCTTGGATGCGGTACAATATTTGACCAGCTTGGTGGTGAACAAAGAGAATAAAGATTATGTACGGGTGGTATTGGATGCGGAAAACTACCGGGAAAAACGAGAAAAAACCTTAAAAAACCTGGCCATGAAGTTGGCCGGAAAGGTGGTGAAAACGAGGAAATACGTCAAGCTGGAGCCCATGAATCCCTATGAAAGAATGGTGATTCATGCTACTTTGCAAAATAATCCTCGAGTGGAAACCTGTAGCGACGGTGAAGAACCCTACCGAAGGGTGATTATCAAATTGAAATAACAAAAGGGGCCCGTGGTTTCACGGGCCTGTTTATTGGGAGAAAAAAATGGAAAAAACCATAGCAGCCATTGCCACACCCATGGGGCAAGGGGGAATCGGTGTCATTCGCATGAGTGGTCCCCAAGCCTTAGCCATTTTAGAAGAGATTTTTCAGGGGAAAAAGCCCCTGGTTAACAGAGCCATGACCTATGGACGGATTGTGGATTCAACATCTCAACGGTCCTTTGATGAGGTATTGGTAGTCTATATGGAAAAACCCAAAACCTATACCGGAGAAGATGTGGTAGAAATCCACTGCCATGGCAGTTATGTGGCCTTGAGTCGAGTCTTAAAACTTTGTTTTCAAAAGGGGGCCTTCCCGGCCGATCCGGGAGAGTTTACCAAAAGAGCTTTTCTCAATGGACGACTGGATTTAACCCAGGCGGAAGCCGTTATGGATGTGGTCAAAGCAAAAACTGCCGCTTCCTTTGATGTTGCTCTGGATCAATTGGAGGGAGGATTGACCAGGGAGGTAAGATTTCTTCGAGAAGAAATCCAAGATATTTTAGTCAATATTACCGTAAATATCGATTATCCCGATGAGGATATTCAGGAAGTTCTATATGAGTCCTTGGAAAAGCAGGTGATGGGAATTCAGGAAAAAATTCAGGAATTGCTGGCCACCGCCGATCGGGGAAAAATTTTGAGAAACGGAATTAAGGTATCCATCGTGGGTAAACCCAATGTGGGGAAATCTTCTCTACTCAATGCATTGCTTCGAGAGGAAAGGGCCATTGTCAGCGACATTCCCGGAACTACCAGAGACGTTATTGAGGAAAGCATTAATTTGGGTGGGATCCCTCTTCAAATGGTGGATACTGCAGGGATTCGGGAGACCCGGGATGAAATCGAACAGCTGGGAATCAATCGAAGCAAGGCCAGTGTCAATGAAGCCGATTTCATTATTTTCGTTTTGGATGGAAGTAAACCCTTGGAACAAGAAGATCTTCATATCATGGAATCCATTAAAGGGGTGCCTGGCTTGATTATTGTCAATAAACAGGATTTACCTCAAAAATTGGAGATGGAACCGCTTAAAGAAAAATTGGAAGACTCGGAAATTCTATTGCTATCTCTTAAGGAAGGGGCGCAGATTTCTGCTTTGGAACAAGCCATGACACGACGATTGTTGGATCAAGAAGCTCCTCGAGAACAGGGGATGATCACCAATCTTCGCCAAGAAAATGCCTTGGAACAAGCGGAAATCGCTTTGAACGATGCACTGGTGATGATTCGGGGAGAAGAAGCGCTGGATTTTATCGAGGTGGATCTGCGAGGATGTTATGAATCTTTGGGAGAAATCGTGGGAGAAGCCGTGGGAGAAGATATCATCGATGCGGTATTTTCTCAGTTTTGTTTAGGAAAGTAAAAGATGGAAGAAAAATATTTATTGGGAAAATATGATGTCATTGTTGTGGGTGCCGGTCATGCCGGTTGTGAAGCCGGTCTTGCTGCCGGTCGAATGGGGAAGAAAACCCTCCTTTTATCCCTTAATCTGGAGGCCGTAGCTCTGTTGGCTTGCAATCCTTCTATCGGAGGCACGGGAAAAGGCCATCTGGTCAAGGAAATTGATGCGCTGGGTGGAGAGATGGGAAAAAACATCGATAAATCTTTCATTCAGATGAAAATGCTCAATACGTCCAAAGGACCGGCGGTTCATTCCCTCCGTGCTCAGGCCGATAAAAATCAATATCAACGAGAAATGAAAAAAACCTTGGAACAAGAAGAAAATCTTTTTCTCAAACAAGGGGAAGTCATCGATTTAATCGTGGAAGAAAATCAGGTTAAAGGAGTAGAGATGGTCAGTGGGGGTTACTATCTGGCCGATGCGGTGATTTTGTCCACGGGTACCTTTTTAGCGGGAAAAATTTACATCGGAGATCGAACTATGGCAGGAGGTCCCAGTGGATTGGCTCCTTCCTTGATTTTAGCGGAGAATCTTCGCAAAAGAGGCTTACCCATGCGAAAATTCAAAACGGGCACGCCGGCTCGGGCCTTGGGGAAATCCTTAAATTATCAAGCTATGGCCAGGCAGGATGGGGATGAGAAAATGTCGCCCTTTTCTTTTTTAAATGAAGAATTGAAAGGCGAGCAGTTGCCTTGCTGGTTGACTTACACCAATGAAACCACCCATCGGGTGATTCGATCCAACTTTCATCGTTCCGCCTTATTTGGTGGGTACATTGAGGGCATTGGTCCTCGATATTGTCCCTCCATTGAGGATAAAATAAACCGCTTTGCCGATAAGGAGCGCCATCAACTCTTTGTGGAACCGGAGGGCAGAGATACCGATGAAGTTTATCTTCAGGGGATGTCTACGTCCCTTTCTGAGGATATCCAGGAAAAATTTTATCGAACCATTCCCGGACTGGAAAATTTAGAAATTGTTCGGTATGGTTATGCCATTGAATACGATTGCATTGATCCTCAGCGATTGAAGAGTTCCTTGGAATCCAAAGACTTGGAAAACCTCTTTTGTGCCGGTCAATTTAACGGAAGTTCCGGTTATGAGGAGGCTGCAGCCCAAGGTTTGATGGCAGGAATCAACGCGGTTTTGAAGTTGAGGGGCGAAAATCCTTTGGTTTTGGAGAGAAACGAAGCTTATATTGGCGTTCTAATCGACGATTTAACCCTTAAAGGTACCAATGAGCCTTATCGAATCATGACTTCCAGAGCCGAATATCGGTTGATCCTTCGCCAGGATAACGCGGATTTGCGCTTAACGGAAAAATCCTATCGCATTGGGTTGGCTTCCCAAGAGCGATATGACAAGCTTTTGGAAAAAAGGAATCTTTTAAAGGAAACTATGGACCTTCTGGAGCAAGTCCGGGTGAGTCCCGTTGAAATCCGAGATCTCTTTCAAACAAAGGGATTGCCCGAGGCCAAGAAAAAGCTCAGTTTGAAGGAGCTTCTTAAGCGATCGGAAATCGACTATGGGGATATTCAAGGGTATTTACCGGAACAAAAGCCCTTGCCGGAAACCATCATTACCCAAATTGAGGTACAGATTAAGTATCAGGGTTATATTGATAAACAGTTGGGGCAAATCGAAAAATTTAAGAAATGGGAAAGAAAGAAATTACCCGAGACCTTGAATTATGAGGATATTCATGGTCTTCGCATTGAGGCGAGGCAAAAGTTGAATCAAATAAAACCCGATTCCATCGGTAAGGCTTCGCGTATTTCCGGGGTTTCACCGGCGGATATCAATGTGTTGTTGATTTATTTGGAAAAGACGAGGCGAGAGCAATAGTGGAACGAACAAAAAAATTGTTAGAATACTTGGCTGTTCCGAATGCCGAGGAAAAACAGAATAAAATGGAAAAATATGGAAAAGAACTATTGGCCTGGAATGGAAAAGTCAATTTGACCGGGGTTTCCCAAATTCGGGATTTGGATCAAAAGCATTTTGCCGATTCCATTGTGATTGCCGGTTTAATCGGCATAAGCTTTTTTGGAAACGAAAGTTTTTTAGGGCACTTATACGTCAAGCGCTTGGGCTGGGATATGTTATTTCCAGCTATTTTAACCGTAGTGATATGTGGTTTGTTAGGTGGTTTATTTTCGCGAGTGATGGTAAAGTCTATTACCAATATGCCTAGCCCTTTAAATAATTTGTACCAAAAGTACCCCTTGTATTTTATGGCAGCGCTTGGTTTATTTTTAGCAGTTATTGGTATAGCGACTAAAGGAGGCACATTCGGCGGTGGTGCTGAGTCGGTACGAGATATGCTAAATGGAGAGCTGGAACAAACCATATGGTTTGCACCTCTAAAACTTATAAGTACTTGGCTTACAAGCTGGGCTGGTATTCCTGGAGGTATTTTTGCCCCTAGTCTGTCTGTTGGAGCCGGTATTGGGCAAGATGTTGCTCGTTTGCTAGCGCATCAAGAATTATATGAGCCACTAATTGCCATAGGTATGAGCGCATTTTTAGCAGCTATTACTCAAGCCCCATTAACTTCATTTATTATTGTGATGGAAATGGTGGATGGAGGCGCAATGGTATTAACTTTAATGACTGCATCTATGGCCTCTAGTCTTATTGCTCGGCTTACAGGTGAGCCGCTTTATCCAGCACTGGCGGCCCATATGTTAGCTGCTATTAAAAATTCTTCACAAAACCTTCCATCCACCAGTTTAGGACAAGATGGATGAGAGCATGGCCTTTTTGGTTTTCTAGGCATATCAAATCCTTTCAAACAAAAAACC
>PDWI01006106.1_pt1 | contig 15755 bp, 10 predicted proteins | sample 1430891 | NCBI WGS metagenome assembly PDWI01 (sample SAMN01162508, study PRJNA174530) | Oral metagenome, whole genome shotgun sequencing project. | biome: Marine environment; feature: Marine mammal; material: Swab sample of the gingival sulcus; isolation source: swab sample of gingival sulcus...
GTGCATGGGAACCTCCGGTTTTGTTTGGTACCTTGACCATACCGGTAGTTCACTCGTTTGAAAACCTCTATCTGTTGCACTTATTATTACAACTCAGCAGCAATTCTTCTCAGGCATTGGGTTCGTACTCAACAAGGGGAATTTTCTCCCGCAAAGTGGTCTGGAGACGGGGCAAAAATGGAGAACCCACTGGTATCTCTTGAAGACCAAAGAGCTGGTAATCCCGGGGCATGCAGACGCTTCGCCTATATTCTTGCAGGAGCACTATTAGCAGGAGATATGCACCCTCGATTAATTCATATTGCCCAGAATTTTCTTGATGATAGCTTCAATCATACATTGGTTGAAGTATGGATTGACTCCCTTAGCAAATGGATCGTTATTGATGCCGACTACGACACCCTTTATCTTATCGACAACCAACCTGCATCAATGCTCGAACTCCATAATGCCGTTGCCAGGAAAGAATTTGAGAGGATCTCCTTTGCAAGAAATGGATCAAAATATCTTCCAGAACCAACAGTATACGAAGGGCAACAGCCATCAAGACTAATCAAGAGCTTCCGACATATCTACTATGCAACAACCAATGCTTTTTTTGATGGATATACGGTAAAACTCTGCGGCAAAAAAAAGATTTCCTTTCTCAACTACTATGACCGAAACACCCCACCGTACCCCATAGTGAAAAAGAAGATAGCTTTAGCGGGACTGATTTTTACCCCCTGCTGTCTAGTAATGCTGGTTTTTCTCCTTATAAGAAAAAAGCGTAATGCCAACAACCCCGCATCATCTATCAAACATCATTGAACGTGAGGTGTACTCTGCTTGACTAAATTGTAAAGCCTGTACTCCTGACCCAACTTCATGGCCCCTTCCCGGCACATATGGCCGCCGTCCCGATAAAGAAAAGAGGGCAAAAGAGACGACTTACATACACCATTAACACATAACATTTTATCCAGCCGAATAACATTATATTGGCGGCCGATATCATCCATCAAGGCAAAAGCCTTCTTTCTCTCTGGGCTGATTGTTGATAGTGGATAATCACATGTTGACGGATCTCTGCCAAAATAAACTGCCCGCAACACACATCTGCCAATATCTTTTCCATTTCCGGGAGTGGGGCTAACAACAATCGGTATCTTGCCAAGATCTACAATTTTTTTCAGGGTTTGCAACAACATATCTGCAACTATTTTTTCACTTGCTGGAAACTGCTCGTTATTGCGATTCTGCAACATAGCACCTTTACGAAAATACTCCTCAAATGGAGAGGAGAGGACAACATATTTAACCGTTGGCGCATGGCGCAGCCAGGAATACACCTGACCCGTGAATTCAAGACATCTCTCTGCAGGGAACTTCTTGCTGACAAACGCCATATCAAAAAAGGGACCACAGGCACTTTTGGTCATTTGAATAATTCGTGCATGTGGATTATCTGCCTGGATCGCTGGCAAAAGATGCATTGCAAAGGAATCTCCCCAAAGCAGGATTTCCGGTCTATCACTCGTTCTACATAAAGGACTAAGAGTAAAGACACCATCACATCTGGAGTTCAACCCTGTACTTTGGCGAGTAATTTCCGTTAGATGATGATAATCTAGAGATTCTGGAGATCTCCAGTCAGCACCATTGCTAACAATACCGCCAATCCCCACGGCAATAAAAAAAAGCGTCCCAAAAAGAACAAAAGAAGCAACCCCTTTTCTTGAGACAACACCTTTTTTACGAAAAGGTGTTTCAATAAATCTCCAACTCAACCACGCCAGAACAAAAGAGAGAAAGCATAACAACAAAAGAAAAGCGAAAGGTAGAGGGGGTGAAAAAAGATGTCTGGCTATAGCTAACAGGGGCTGATGCCACAGATAGGCACTATAACTGATAAGCCCAATGGCAACGAAAACCCGTTGCCCCAGAATTTTACCACATAATGTCCCCGGATGGACAAAAAGAATCAAAATGGCAGTTCCCAAAACAGGAGCAAGGGCAAAAAAACCAGGGAAAGGAGTGTCTGGAGTAAAAATGACAATAGAATAAACAAGAAGAAAAACACCTGCAAATTGAGCAAATACGGTCAGAATCTTTTGCTTGCGTAACTGATTAACAATTTGGGGTTGATACAAAAACAGAAAAGCCACTATTGCTCCAACGCCAAGTTCCCAGGCTCGAGTGGGAAGGAGAAAAAATGCTGCTGATGGTTTATGCAAAGCTCCCCATTGAGCAAGAAAAAGGCTTATAGTAACTCCCAGCAAAAGGACAAAGACAACAATTTTTTTACCAAACCGCCACACAAAGAGAAGAAAAAGCGGAAAAAAGATATAATACTGCTCTTCAACTGCCAGGCTCCACGTATGCAGCAAGGGTTTCAACTCATTCACGGCCCCCCAATAACCACTCTCTTTCCAAAAGAAGATATTTGAACAATAGGTCGAGACAGCAATAAGGCTCTTGCTAAATTTCACCACATCAGTTGGTAAAAAAATTATTGCTACCAAAATAAGAGAAAAAAGCATAACAACAAACAATGCAGGAAGAATTCTCCGTGCCCGCCGTTCATAAAAATTTATCATGGAAAAATGGCTTTGCTCCATTTCTGAAGCAATTATTGAGGTGATGAGATAACCACTGATAACAAAAAAAATATCAACACCAACATACCCACCAGAAAAAGCAGGAAACCCTGCATGAAAAAATATTACAACAATAACCGCAATAGCCCGAAGACCATCTATTTCTCTGCGATATTCCATAGCAAAATATAAATATTCTTTTTATTTCTTTATCTTTTTATCGGTGGACGATATTTTCGTTTGATAGCCGAAGAAGAATGTTTTGAATGTGCCCTGTCATCTGTTTTATTTTCACTTTTCCCCAAAGTCAGAAGGTTACTTAATGAAGCCGCAATTCCACAAATAATGAAAGGAAAGATTCTGTATGCCCAGGGGAGGAAAAAAGCTCCGCAAAAAAATGAGACAAGGCTGATAATTGTGCCTTTTGTGTATATTGTCAGCATCCTGTCTCCCTTGCATTTTTTCAAATTTTTATGAAGTAACTGAATAATGGAACCAATAAAAACGAGGAAAACAAGCAAGGGAACAAGCCCCGTATCTGCTCCATACTGCAAAAAAATACAATGAGCAAGAAAACTCCCCTTAAAGATATTATCGTCTCCTTCGCTCATTTCCCAACCATATTCGGCACCAATATAATAGGAATGATTGCCTAAACCATACTCAGAAAAGGGGTGTGACAAAATATACTGTGTAGCAAAAATCATCGTTTGTAAACGGGTTTGGGCAGAACCAGTAACATCTTCATTGGGATTGGCAATTTCCCGGATTCTCATAAAATAATCGGCAGGGACATAGCGAACGACAAAAAGCCCCAATACCAAAGCCCCAACAATTCCACTAACAAGTCGTTTTTCCTTGGGAATATTGAAAAAAGTAAAAATCGACAAGCTGAGCAAGCCAAGAAAAGCACCACGAGACTGCATTTCCACAATAGCAAGTCCCATATAAAAAGATGCCGGAACAATCATCCATTTGAAGTATTTATTTTTGGTTACCAGAAAAGAGATGGCGGCAAAGGGAATCGAGTATACCATCAACATTGAAATGCCATTGGGGTCTCCAACCATATTCGACCCCTGATAAAAAGCCCTGCCATTATGCCAGGTTGGATGATGAACAAAATCATAGCCAATGTAAATGCCAACAAAGGTAATAGCCAATGCAAACAGATAAAATTCCTCTTTTGTTGTTATAAGGTTGGCAATAAGAAAGTAGAGAACAATACACTTTGAATAGTTATCCCATATCTCAAAACTTCTTTGATAATCCCAGGAGATAAAAAAAGTATAAATAACAGCAATGACAAGAAGGAGAAGAAGAGAAATATTGGAGAAAGTAAAATTAAAAAGTTTTTTCTTTCCCCGAAAAAAAGAGAAAAGATGAGCAATGACGGACAAGACAGCAAGTTTAAACGGAAGGCCAATAAAAGCACTACCAAAGAGCTTATCAAAAGAAACAAAGGATGTTATTAGAAAAAGAGAAAGAATAATTACTGATACAGAGATGTTTTTCATTCTTATTATCGCAGTGGAAAACGCAACAACCGCGCCATATATTTATTATATCCCACAGAGCAAAGCTGCTGCTCTTCCTCATTTAAGACATATCGCCACAAGAGCAAAAACAACAACGGCCAAAAGAGTAAACATCCACCTACAATTCTGACCCCAAAAGAACTGAACCATAAGCACCAGCATATTGCCGGGAGAGCCGCAAAAAGAGTAAAAACAGCTGTTTTTCCAAATATCCCATACGGCAGGATATCCCCTGAATGACATTGAAGTATGCAGCATATCTTTCTGATAAAAACAGATTTCCATACAATCTGACCAAGAACGAACCCCAATGCAACGCCTCTTAACGAAGAGAACAACAGCCCTGTATAACAAAACAAGGCCGTAATAATCAGACAAAATAAATTATTCCACATGATAAAAGTGGTTTGCTGGAACGCTCGCAATACCTGTTGAACCAAAATAGCAGAGACAGGAACGACAAAAATAAAAATCTGAAAAACAGCAACAGACTCCCGGTAATTTTCCGAAAAAAGCAACACAATAAATGGTTTACTGATAATCAATAAAAATACAAATACAGGAAAAAGCACCAGCCAGAGTTTACGACAACAACGAGAAACAAGTTGGGCAATTTCTCGTTTGGCGTCTGGATTATTACGCAATTCTGCTATACGTACAAGAGAAGTCCGGGCAACAGAATCAACAAGTACAGCAAGAAAGGGGAGCTGGAAACAGCCAACAGAGAAAATTGCAAATTCCTCCGCAGAAAGTGATCTGGAAACAACAAATTGATGGATAGTTGCAGTGAATCCACTAATAATAACAGCAACACCAAAAGGAAAGGCATAACGTATCTGCGTCCAAAGCATCTTCCTTTCAAACAAGGATAAAGAGAGATGATATTGTCGACGGGAATAGAGAAAAAGTATTATTCCACGGCCAAAGGCAAGAGTGATTAAACCATATAAGATTCCTGTTACTCCTCCTCCCACAACAACCACTCCAACAATAATCAGTGATCGTAAAATCTCCGATACAAAAACAACAACGGCCGTTGCAGTAGATTTCTTTTCGACAATAAGCAATGCCTCAATAATACTTGAACCATTCCAGAGAAAAGCCAGAGAAACCACAAGAGGCAATAAGACTCCGAGAGAATTGGTCCCTGTAATCATTTCAGAAAAAAGATCTCGCCAGACAGTGATAACCAATAATAAAAAAGATCCAGCAATGCATTGAAGAAGAATAGTATGCAACAGAATACGATCCTTTTCTTCCCGCATCCTTGGAATAAAATAATAGAGACTATTGGTGATCCCAAGATCAACCAGCGGGATAAAAACAGCAAAGACCATAAAAACCTGTTTATACACACCGAATTCATTCATACTCATCAAACGAGCAAGAACAACAGGCACACAAAAAGCAAGTGGCATTGGCAGAACACGACCAATCATCAGCAACAGCGTTTGTTTGGTGAGAGAATCCTGGCTCATCGCAGTTTAGTGGTGATAGCTTTCCAGTAACCGCAAATAAAGTTGCACCCCCTGAGCGGCTCTATCTGCCCAATTCCAATTACTTTCCATACTCTTTCTCGCTACTTCTCCCATTTTTCTGCGCCTCTCCGGGTCATCACACAGCGAAACAATCTGTGCTGCAAGAGCCGTAATATCACCAGCCGGATAGATGGCAACAGCGTCCCTGTCATCCACAAGCTCAACCAACCCTCCAACATCACTAAGCAACACAGTTTTTCCCATGGCCATTGCCTCAAGGGGTTTAAGAGGGGTAACAAGTTCAGTAATCCGTTTTCGAATGCGTGGATATACCATCAGATCCATAATGGAATAATAATCCTTCACTTCACTATGGGGAACCCGCCCCGTCAGTGTAACAATATCCCCCAAATTCAACTCGTGAGACAGTTGTTTGACTTCTGTATAGTTTTGGCCGCTTCCCACCAGAAGTAAGGCTATATCCTTTCTCTCCTTGCCAATACTCTGCATCGCCTGCAAAAGATCCTGGATCCCTTCAAAATGGAAAAAAGAACCAATAAAACCGACAATTGTCTTGCCCTCAAGCCCCAGTTGTTTTTTTAGTCCAGGAGATTCTTCCCCAGGCTGGAACAGATCACAATCAACACCATTGCGAATCGTAACAATTTTATCTGCTTCTATATTGCGGGCAACGAGATCATCCTTGATGCCATTGCAAATAGCCACCACCGCATCAGCACGACGTACAACTCCTGTTTCATGGAGTCTACGCAAACGATATTTTATTGAATTCTCAGCAAAAGCTCCCCGATCAACTGCAGCATCTTCCCAAAATGCCCGAATCTCATAAACCAGGGGAATATGATTCTCCCTGCACCAATGAGCCGCAGCAGCACCAATAAGAGAGGGGGAATGCGCATGAACAACAGCAACATTTTCCGCAACAGCAACTTCAGCAATTCGCTGCCGTAATACACGAATTTCATCAAGTTCTGCCAAAAAGGGGATACGTATAACTCTTCGTCTAGTGCTATCGGAGCGGTAATAGCTAATGCCATCAATAATCTCACACTCTTTATTTCCCGCACCTTTATAACGTTCACTGGTTAAAACTACCGGATGATATCCCATTTTTTTTTGGTGTATTGCGAGATAATACCCACGAGTGGTATAACCGGCAGTGTCGGGAACAGAAGTGTCTAACACATGAAGAATTTTCATAACAGATTAAGTTAAGGCTATTGAGAAGTTTAATACCCCTGCTTCTTATTCACATAGGCAATTTCCGCTATCCTTCTTACCAGTAGTGCAGGAGAAACTGATATTCTTCAAGGATTGCATCCCGTGGTTCAAAAGATTGTAAAGCGTTTTTATATTCATCTACATGATCGAGAATGTCCATCGTTTTCTGCACCAGATCATCCCTGTCTGCAAAGCAGTAGAGCTGCACTTCTGCTGGTCGGGTTCCATTATCACAAGCCAAAACAGGAACTTCCAAAGCAAGAGCTTCCATCAGTGAAGACGACACGCCATCACTAAGGGGAGTACGAATCATCAAATCGCATTCCTCAACCAATGAAAGAAAACCCTCATGCGCCTTTTCTCCTGCAAGAAAAATATGCTCTTTTACCTGCTCAGGGAGATCATCAATATAACGACTACTTCCTGCTAATGGCCCTATTAAGACAAGACCTAAATTGGAATAGCTCTGCAGAAGGGGGACCATTGCACCCAACAATGTTGCAGGATCATATTCCTCCCTGAAAAAGAGATAACTGCAAATAACAGGAGAGTGTCTCTCCAAAAACTTTTTTTCTCCCTCCAGCAGAAACTTTTCATGCTGAATATACTGACGACTAAAACAGGGAATAGGATATACCTTTTCAGCAGAAACCGAAAAGAAGGTGCAAATCTTCTTTTTGACATCATCACTATTGCAAATAATACCCTTGCCCAGGAGGAATATACAAAAACAAAGAAGCTTTTGCACATTGAACCCTGGCGCAAAGCATTTTTGCACAACTCCAGCATGGAAACTTAAAAGACAGCGCTGCCCACAAAGTAATGCCACCAGCTGCCCAAGAAGAACAGGTAACATCCCTTTTACCGGGTTGCCATTAAAATGCAAATAAGGACAGTAACCTTCCCGAATAAAATGAAACAGTTTCCATAATAGCTCCAAACCACTTCTAATTGGAATACAATCACGGCCATCCTGAATACGATTTTCCCCAATATCAAGCACCAGATTATCAATTCCCTGCTCATTAAGATAACGCTGAAAGACCTGGATATGAAATGACCATCCTCCAAGGGGAGGAGGATAAGGGCCAACTTGAAGTAGTTTGAAATTATTTTTCATCCTGCTTTACTATTGCTGCCTTTGAATCACACAAGGGAGAAATGTTTAAAACTGACAATCTCATACACTCTCTCCTGCAATATGCTCAAACCACGGGAAATGACAATCGTTCCTAGAATTAAAGAGATACTCAACTGTTGTGCAATTATTTTCAGTTTGTGAGCTCAAACGCACGACAAGACGCTCTCCCTTACAGGTATTATCGGCAATTTTCTCTATTACCAATTCTTTTGTAGCCAAAGAAAACCAAATTGCATCTCCCTTTTCCATCCGACGAACCTCTTGTGAAGAAAACAACACCGCAGTGAAAAAAGACTTTGGTCTTTCCTCTAAAAGCGTCAAAACTGGTGCAAGTTTTCTCTGTCCATAGGTTGGAGAAATATATCCTTCTCCAATTCTCCCTTTACCCCTAAAAAAAAGAGGTTCAATAAAAAAAGAGGTCTCTTTTCCTTGAGCGGTAACTCCTCCATCTTCTCCCGCAATCAAAGAAAAATCCGTCGCAAAATGGAAATTAAACATAAATTCATGCGCTGTTGTACAACACAATTGGTCAACTAATAAAATGACCCCTGCCTGTAAAGGAAGGAGCCACCTACGATGCGCCACATCATCATACACATCGTGAGAGGCAACAAGGACCTCATGCAAAGGAGTTATCACGATCTCCCCCCTGCCCGACTCAGGCAAAGAGCTCCACTGGAAACTACCCGCGGGTTCAACCTGTCCCTTACCGTCAACCGCAATTGTATTATGCCAGGAAGTACCTCTTTCAAGATTTCGCCTGGAGAAATCATGGTAAGAGCTGGTTCCCGGATCAACCAGCAAGGGAGTCCCTGCCAGAGCCAATTCAAAACTTAAATAATCGGCATGAGAATGCCCTGCCGAGAGAAATCCCATCTTGCCCGCATCGAGAAATATATAATCCGCATCTTTTTCCCAATTTGACCGCCAGAGAAGGTAATTTGCATCTTTAAAGAACCTGCTTTCACCGCAAATTTGCTCTTCTATAAGTTCATGCCATTGTCTTTCGGCATCTCCCCCCAACAACCACCAAAGCTGCCATGGCATTGCCCCAACCTGTTTTTTTAAATCTCCCCGCTTAAACAACACTGCTCCCAAGGCAAGAGGAACTCGCCAGGAAGAGAAATCTGTAGGAGATAGGGGGAGCGCACAGCCTCCATCATTATCACCAATAACAGGAACAGTTGCATCGGGTCTTTGAGTAAAAAGAAGGAACTCACACATCTTTTCAAGACGTTGCAATAATTCATCAGAAAGATCAAGCCCATTTCTACGACATAACAAGACATAAAAAAAAGCATATTCTAGCGTATAACGATGATAAGTCGTTGCAAGTTCCTTATGCACACCATCAAGACCACTCTGTTTTATGAACTCCTGCTCCATTATTTTGCGAGAAAAAGCAAGTCTTCGATTTACAGCCTGATTTTGCTCCACAAAAAGAGAGTAGGTAAAGAGTCCGAGAATTTCTCCCGTGAGATGAGTATTCGGGCTGGTATAAAAAGAGAGATAATGTTCAAGATGCCGAGCCTGCTGCTCCATGGAACGCATGATCTTCATCATAACGTTATGACTTAGCAAGTTTGAATCTTGCAACAACTCAAGTAACCAAATCCAGATGAAAAGACGAGTTCCAAGCTCCAGACTCTCTACCCAGTTTACCCCCATCTCGGCAGGATTCTTATCAATCCAGTCAAGAAGAAGAGTAACAACAACTTCCGCATATTTTTCTTTCCCTGTCAGACGCCAGGCTATTGCTGGCCAAAGCAGGAACTGGTGGCGATTAAGTTCCCAGATAAACTTTGGATCACAGCCCACCTCTTCATCCACCACCCTGATTTTACTCCAGTGGATCAACGGCCAACGAAATGAACTTTGAGGATCTCGATGCCAATCAATTCCATCAGGATAAGAATAATTTTTACCAAAAAGAAGAATGGTGCGATCAATAACCTGATCGGCAGCAGAGAGCAAGATTGTCTTCTCATCGCAAGGAATGACAAGTTCCTCCCCAAAAATTTCCTTATTTACAAAGAAAAAATTACTAAATGCAGGGAAAGGAGGAAGGACTTTTTCTTCTTTTTGATACAAAAAAAAATATCTGTCAGAAAAAATTCTATACTGTCGACGCAGACGAAAAATAAGTTCTTCACCATCTGCCTGTTTTAGTTTTCGCAGCACCCTTTGTATTTTTTTTGTCACGGCAGACACTCACCCGTTTATGCGTATCTGTTATTATCAATATAGCTGCGGAACCACTGCTCCAGCACAATCAACTGCCAGAAATGATGGGCATAAAGATCCTTCCCTCCAAGAAACTCTCTCCATATTTTATCTATTGTAGCAATATTGAAAATTCCCCTCTCCCGAAAGCGTTTGCCAAAAACGAGATCTTCAACCAAATCCCGCATCTCTGACCTAAGCCACAACTCAATAGGCAAACGAAAGCCATGCTTTTTTCTCTCCAAAATTCCAGGAGGAAGTTTTGGCGCAATCATCTTTTTGAGAAGATATTTGGAAACACCACCCCGATATTTCATTTCCGGTGGCACCGTGGCAAGAAACTCCAGAATACGATGATCAAGGAGAGGAGCCCGAACTTCCAGGGAATTGGCCATACTCATTCTGTCAACCTTTACCAGGATATCATCGGTAAGATAGGTTTGAAGATCAAGAAAAAGAGCTTTATCCAACGGATTCTTTGCCGTTGAACGCTCATATACCTCACGGAAACGAGCGGTTACATCTGTGAGCAACTCCTCTTTAGAATAAATCTCTCTTTTCAGCTCTTCTGTAAAAAGAAGATTTGAGTGCTTACGGGCAGCCCCCTCTGCAGCAGAATGAGCAAGATTTCCGAAAATATTGCGTCCTTTCGTTCCCACCGGAAGTAGCTTGTAGAGAGTCTGCCAGAAACAGGCCGGGACAAAACCATATCTACGACGAATTTTATGTTCGAGCAGCTCAATGTGGTGTCGAGAATACCCTGCCAGCAGTTCATCTCCGCCATCACCAGAAAGAGCCACCGTTACTCGTTGTCTTGCAGCTCTGGAAAGATACCAGGTGGGGACAGAAGAGGAATCGGCAAAAGGTTCATCAAAAATTTCAACCAGCCGGGTAAAGATATCTTCCCCTTTCGGGAACACAGTATATTCGTTATAGTTACACCCCAGATAGTCCGATATTTCAGAAGCATATACGGTTTCATCATATTCTTTTTCCTGAAAACCTACAGTAACGGTCTCAACAGATGTATCTGAAAGAGATTGCATTGTCGCAACCACCGCACTGGAATCGACACCGCCACTCAAAAATGCCCCCAGAGGGACATCACTACGCAGGCGAATACGCACCGCATCAGTAAAAAGCTCTTCAAACTCTTCGAGATACTCATTTTCACTCCTTAATTCCAGTTGTTCTGGATATTGCAGTTCCCAGTACCTATGCATCGACAACTGGCCTTTTTCAATGACCATATAATGAGCTGCAGGAAGCTTGCGTACTCCTTGAAAAATACTACGATCACCGGGAGTGTACAAGAAGCTTAAATAGTGATCCAGGCTGCAAAAATCAACACTTCGGGAAACTTTTCCACTGGCAAGCAATGCCTTGATTTCGGAAGCAAAAAGGAAATAGCTATTATCCCTAAAGATATAATAGAAAGGTTTTTTCCCCACTCTATCACGAAAGGCAACGAGACGCTGGCGTTTGCTATCCCAGATAACGAAGGCAAACATGCCTTGCAAGTCCTCCACCATCTCTATTCCTTTCTCCGCGTAGAGATGCACCAGAACTTCTGTATCAGAATGAGTTACAAAACGATAACCTTTCTGCTTTAACCCCTCCATCAATTCGACATAATTATAAATTTCTCCATTAAAACTCACCCAAATAGAGCCATCTTCGTTACATAGGGGTTGCTTGCCAGCTTCGACATCAATAATACTTAGTCGTCTATGCGCCAGACCAATATTTTTCTTTATATAAAAACCCTCGCCATCCGGCCCTCTTAATGAAAGAGTATCGTTCATCTTTTTCAGAACTTCAGGATCAACATCATGGTCTGCTGCAAAGTTTAACCAGCCACAAATTCCACACATTGTTTTCTAAAAATTAAAATTTAAGCAAAAAGAGAAAGATAAAATGTTGCATAATCTTGAATCATAGTGTCAAGATTATGATCTTTTTCCACAAATTTTCGCGCCGCACACCCAAGCCGCTGGGCATCCGCCTTATTTTCGAGCAGGTGGCAAACTGCCGCTGCCAAACGTTCAGGATCGGACAGAGGCACAAGTAGTCCCGTTTGATTATGAAAAACAAGCTCATTGGTACCATCTGCATCTGTTACTACAATAGCCTTTCCAGCAGCCATTGCCTCAAGGACAGAAAGAGGTAATCCTTCATAAAGAGAGGAGAGGGTAAAAATATCAAACTGCTCCAGTAAATTGGATATATCACTGCGAAATCCAAGCAAAAAAGTACAATCTTCGAGACCAAGCCTCTGCCTCTCTCTCATTAGTTGATCATACAATTCCCCTTCTCCGACAAGGATCAGTCTCGCTGTCGAGTACTGCTGATGAATAAGTTGCATTGCCCGCAAAAGAGTATGATGATCTTTTTGCGGACGAAGAGCCGCAATACAACCGATGAGAGGCGAATCTGGGGATAGTTGCAGCTCTTCTCGTAAATCTGTCTGCGGGGTGAAATTATATTCTTTTGGATCAATACTGTTAAGAATTGTAGTAACTCTCGTCTTTTTAAAACTAAACTCCCGGCGAAATCCTTCAGTAAGATGCCCGGCAATGCTAATAAAACCATCAAGAGAGCGATAAAGTATGGCATTATATAACCGATGGCGCCAGGAATAGGAAAACTCCTTCACCATATTGATATGCTCCGTATGGACAATCCTGGGGCGATTTCGTAACAATCTAGTTGCAAGAAAGGTATAAAGTAATGGTCCTTGATTATGGGTATGAACAAGATCAATACGATGCTCAATAATACATTTGCGTAAACGATATATCAGGCCAAAATCCTTACCCTCTTTCTTTCCCAGAGTAACGTAAGGAACATTTTTTTCCTGAAGAACTTCCCGCAAAGGTCCTCTATCAGACAAACTACACACCACAGCATCAATGCCACTACTCATCTTTTCTGCAAGTCGAATTGCAAGAGTTTCGGCACCACCATTCTCCAGCGAATAGATAACATATAAAAGACGCTTTTTCTTCAACCAAAACTCCCGGGTTATTGATTCTGCTTATCGTGGATGGTCAATAAATCGTCGGCACCATATTTCGAAATTGAGTAGCATCCAGAGTTGAAAGGAATTATCTTGAGAACCTTTTTCATGTTCAGAGAGGATCTGTCCCACAACCTTCGACTGAAATACTCCACGTTCACGGGTTCGCTTCTCCGTGAGGATATCATGCAGATACCCATTGAAATAAGGTTCCCTCATCCATTGTCCAAGAGGAATGGGAAAACCCATTTTCTGGCGCTTAAGAATGGTGGAAGGAACATACGGAACCATCGCTTTTTTCAAGATATACTTCAAATTCCCTGGACGAATCTTCAAGCTCGTTGGCAAGGTTGCTGCATATTCAACCAATTTATGGTCAAGGAAAGGAACCCGGCTCTCAATAGAAGCGGCCATACTCATCTTATCCTGCTTCATCAGTAGTTCTTCAAGATATGTTTTCTTGTCAGTATAAAGCATCTTACTAACAATATCCGCCTGTGGCCATCGAGTAAAATGCCGCAAATAATTACCGATAGCGGCATCACTATCTACACAAAAATCGGGAGAAAACAACTGGGGCATATTCCTCAGTCCGTTCAATCGATAGTAATTATCAAAAACAAGCTGCTCTGGCTGTCGAGAATGGTATAAAAAAGAGTGGGCAATACCCTTTTTTATTTTGAGAGGAAGCGACCATTGCCAAAGATTTTTCCGCAAGAAATCACGCACCCGATCGGGAGCAACAAAAGAAAACAGGCGAGCCAACTTCATATTGTAGTGACAACTCATATACCGCCCATAACCACCAAATATTTCATCACTTCCTTCACCAGTGAGCACTACTGTAACATATTGCCTTGCAAGCTTGGAGAGATGATAAAGGGCAACAGAAGCGGGAAAATGAATAGGCGCATCGTAATGCCATACAAGCTCATCTAAAGATGTAACAAAGTCTTCCGGGCGAAGTACACATTCCCGGTATAACATGCCATTATGTTCTGCTACTTCCTGAGCGTACCCAGTCTCACTATAGTATTTTTTCTCAAACCCCACGCTAAAGGCCTGTACCGGAGAAGGGGATAATTCGGCCATAACCCCGGCAATAGCACTTGAGTCCAAACCACCACTTAAAAAAACACCAAGGGGGACATCACTCATCATCCTCATTCGAACAGAGGCATAAAACAACTCTCTTATTTTCGTAACGACCTCTTCTTCCTTGACTTTTACCTGTTGGTCATAACGGACATCCCAATAACAGTCAATTTTCGGCTCCTGACCGGGACGAAAGAGCAACGTATGCCCTCCCGGTAATCTTTTTATCCCGGCAAACAGGGTCTGCTCATCTGTCACATAGCCCAATGAAGCATATTCAATCATTGCCGACGGCTCTATCTGCGGAGAAACAAGCCCTGAGGCAAGAATGGCCTTGATCTCGGAAGCAAAAACGATCCCACCATCGACCATCGCATAGTACAGAGGCTTAATCCCCAAACGATCACGGCATAACAACAGCTGTTGCTTCTTTGCATCCCAAACAGCAAAGGCGAACATTCCCCTGAGATACTCTGGAACAGCCTCTCCATATTCTTCATAAAGATGCACCAGACTTTCGGTATCACAACGGCTCTTGTATTGATACCCCCTTTTTTCCAGACCTTCTTTGAGTAACAGATGATTATAAACTTCACCATTGTAGGAGACCCAGACAGAAGCATCCTTATTTGACATCGGCTGACGGCCTCCAGCAAGATCAATAATGCTCAAACGAACATGACCAAGACCACAATCATTCCCAGAACCGGGAAAGAGAGAAACTTCCGAACTATCTGGCCCTCGGTGAGAGATCGTAGCACACATCCGCTCTAAACAAGATTCATCTGGCTGAGAAGCTATATGAAAAAAACCACAGATTCCACACATCGTCTCTATCCCTTATCCCCGGATTTTTTCCGCCAACTCTTCTCCTCTCCCCTTATCAAACGACCAATATTCTCATGATGCTTTACCCAGATAAGTGCCGCTATAACCACCCCGGCACCAAAATGCCCAAGAAAAAAAAGCAGTAGAGGCAACACCGCTGATGCAAGCAGAGACCCCACCGAAACAAAGCCAGAGACAGCCACGGCTACAACAAAAACAACAAGAGCCACCGCAACAGCTAAAGGCGATAAAAAGAGAAACACACCAAGCCCGGTAGCAACTCCCTTGCCACCGGAAAATCTCAAATAACAAGAAAACATATGCCCAATTACCGCCGCAACACCAGTTGCGGCAGTAATTATGCTAGAACTCTCTACGGGTAAAAGATTTGCTGCAGCAAAGACAGGCAAAAAACCCTTCAAACAATCGCAAACAAGGGTCAACACGCCCCACCGTTTGCCAATTACCCGGCTAACATTGGTCGCACCAATGTTTTTGCTCCCCTTACTGCGCACATCAATACCAGCAAGACGACCAATAAGCAGACCAAAGGGAATTGCCCCAAAAAGATACCCCGCAAGCGGCAACAACACACACAATATATCCATAAAT
>PDWI01037096.1_pt1 | contig 15754 bp, 11 predicted proteins | sample 1430891 | NCBI WGS metagenome assembly PDWI01 (sample SAMN01162508, study PRJNA174530) | Oral metagenome, whole genome shotgun sequencing project. | biome: Marine environment; feature: Marine mammal; material: Swab sample of the gingival sulcus; isolation source: swab sample of gingival sulcus...
TCCTCCTGGGGAAGGGTGGTCAGGTTCGGCGAGGGAACTTGACCGTTTTACCCGAAAGAGGGGGGTGGGGGAAGACGGCGGAGGCTAGCCGCTTACTCTACCAATGCTGGCGTTCGTCTTGATGGTGGGTTCAGTTGTCCCGAGGTGCTTGACTATCTGGACGGAGCCGGAGTGCAAGATCTCGTTGGTATGAAGAAGAATAGCGTACTGGAGAAGGCTGCTACTTATGACCTGTCTTTGGCTCGGCAAAACTTTGATGAGACCGGTCAAACCTGTGCTGTTTTTGGTCACCAGTTTTACTCAGCACAAAGCTGGACAACAAAATGCCGAGTGATCCACAAGGCGGAAGTGGTCTCCTTACCAGGTCGTGAACCTCGGGACAATGCCTGATCTTGCACTTTCAAAACATGCTTCAGAAAACAAGAATAAGAGTCATCTGCTTTGCCCGATTTCAGGGGTTTCAGGGGTTTCGTTCTAACAGGGATATCTGAGATTCGAAAGGATCAATCACAAGAAGCTCGCCCCCCTCCAATCGGGTCACCGAGAATAAGGATATATCGGTGGGAGCGACCTGCACCATTTCAAATTCTTCAAACCCCGGTTTATAGTGCCGAAAGTTATTGGGATAAACGGCTTCATCCCCATCCATGTAAGGTTGGCTTTCTTCGGTAACGCACATGAAAGCCCCGCCCTCACCGTCCCCCCATACGGTCAACACCACGGAGGTCCAACTCCGAACCTGGCCAGAGCCTGATGCTGACACAACAACTTCAGATTCAGACAGGCCGAGATCATACTTCCGGACAGGTTGGCCTGGATGGATTTCATAGACATTTCCAGAAATCCGACCACAAAAGAAAGCCGCTTCAGAATTAACCATTAAAGGCTGAAAAGAATCGGTCTTTTCGGGCTCTAAGAGAGTAAGCATTTCGTTGGAAACAAGGTTCAACGCCACGATTTTCCCATGTTGGAAATAGTCAACTCCAATGAGCCATTCTCCAACCTTCAATGGCTTCAACACAGGGCTGGGAAAATCCTTGGTCCGCACATAATTCCCTTGAAGGTCAAAAACCGAATACCGGAAACCTTGGGTCACCAGCAAGGAGTCGCCCACCACAAAAGCGGCATCAGCTTTGGAGAGATCACCTGGGCCATCTCCACACCTACCGAACTTTCGTTTTACTTCCCAATCCTCATCCAGAATAATAAACTGGCAATCGACTTCGCAGAACACGGCAATGGATTTGTCTGGTATCTGCACCGCAAATTTTGGTTTTGGGAGAAAAAGGCTACTTGCATCATCTCCGGAAGACCACGCCTTGTGAAAAGCCGGAATGGGCTCGGCAGCCAAAGAAAGAGGATGAATGACAAATAGTAAGGTCAGCAATATGCCAATGCGGAGAGCCATCTTGGTCACAGGAAAGTTCCTTTCATTTTTCATAACCCTTTCAGGGCTTTCAATATTTAACGGAGCCAGCACTAAACACGGCATCAAATTCTTAGCATCAATCACTCGGTGATTCAATCATAATCCGCCACCAAAGGGTGCAATCTTGCCTTTCGTGGCGGATCTTCCCCGTTCCCCGACATTCACTTCCCCCCACCGGTCGATCAAAAGCCCATGTCACATCCCCCCGGGGGGAGAGCGCCGATTCACCCGCCGATCCGCGCAGGCGACTACAGCCAGCATCGCCTGAAGCTCCGTGAGCACGCTGTTCTTTCATGCATAGAGCGTTCCAGGATGCCGTTTTCCAGGTTTGGTCCGATCGCAGATCGCTTCCTCCCATCGGCTCGTATTCTCCATCCGTTTCCTGTCAAGCGATTCGAGGCGACAACCCAAGGTAGGAGCCCAGTGCGTTAGTAGCGCACGCTGGGATCTGTGCGGGGTGCCGGGCAACCGGTATCCCTACCGCGACCCTCCTACCGTAATGATGAGCAGGATGCGGATCTTGTCCCTGGGGCGATCGTCTCTGAACTGAAGATCTGCGCGGCAGGAGAAGGGAGTGATTTCGCTGCATGAGGTTGGAGGGTCGTGGAGAGTTTCGACTAAGAATGGGATTGAATCGGCATACCCGCCGGCGGGCATTTCCCAAAGCCACCCCATCGTCACCCGCGCGGTACCCGAAAAATGCGGCCGGGCCCATGAATATATTGTTCAAAAAGGACTTTCATGGGTATTTTGGCACAAAACACCCCCACCAAGGAGTTCCCCATGAAACGCATCCTGTCGATGATGGCGGTTCTGTCTGTGCTGGCCGCCTGTTCCCAGGCCCCCAAACCTTTGACGGAAACCATGAAACTGACCCCGCCGCCTACCCCCAAGGTCCCCGTCGTGAACGATTACCACGGGACCAAGATCACGGATAACTACCGCTGGCTGGAGGACGCCTCCGATCCCGAGGTCCAGGCTTGGACCGCGGCCCAGGAGGAGTACACCCACACCCTGCTGCAGGACCTGCCCCAGCGGGCCTGGCTGGAGGGGCGCTTCAATGCTCTGTGGCGCTACGACGACGAGAGTGTCCCCAGCCCGGTGCTGGAAGGCGAGCGCATCTTCTACAGCATCAAGAACAAGGAAGACGAGAAGTGGATCACCATGACCAAGGCCACCGCCGACGCGGAGCCGCAGGTGGTGCTGAACCCCAACGAGTGGGACCCGACCGAGACCCTGGGCAACTTCAGCCCCAGCCGGGACGGCCGGTACGTGGCCTACGGCGTGGCCCACGGCGGTGACGAGAATCCCGTGGTGCGGGTCATGGTCACGGAAACGGGCGAGATTCTGGACGACACCCTGCGCGGCTGGAAGCAGAACGTGGGCAGCTGGCTGCCCGGCAACGAGGGCTTCTACTACACCTGCAAGCCTTTGCCGGGCGAGGTGCCCGCGGGCGAGGAAGAATACTGGCACTCCGTCTGGTACCACAAGCTGGGCACCGACGCCGCCGAGGACGTGAAGGTTTTCGGTGACGATGAGGTGAAGGAGACCTGGCACGGGGTGTGGCTGACCGAGGACGCGCGGTACACCATCTACTACCGCGGCCTGTTCAACGCCAACGATCTCTGGTTCAAGAAGACCGGCAGCGAGGGCGATCCGATCCCCATCGCCACCGGCATGGAGAACGAGTACGGCGTGGACATCGTGGACGGCAAGATGCTGATCACCACCAACGAGAACGCGCCGCGCAAGATGGTCTACATCACGGACGTGGACAAGCCCGGCCGCGAGCACTGGAAGGTCTTCCTGGAGGAGCATCCCCGCGACAAGCTGCAGGGCATCTCCGCCATCAACGGACACATCTTCGCCAGCTACAGCCACAACACCTACTCGGTGGTGAAGATCTACACGCTGGACGGCAGCTTCGTGCGCGACTTCCCGTTCCCGACCATCGGCACGGGCGGCGTGTGGGGGCGCTGGAATTCGGACGTGATCTGGTCCAGCTTCTCTTCCTTCACCTACCCGCCCACCAGCTTCAAGTACCACTTCGACACGAACCAGCTGGAAGTCTACCGCGAGTTCCCCGTGGACGTGAGCGTGGACGGCGTGGTGGCGGACCAGGTGTGGTATCCGAGCAAGGACGGCACGCTGGTCTCCATGTTCATCGTGCACCGGGACGACATCGAGTTGGACGGGAACAACCCCACCCTGCTGTACGGCTACGGCGGCTTCGACGTGAGCCTGCGGCCGCGCTTCAGCACCTCGGCGCTGACCTGGCTGGAGGCCGGCGGCGTGTACGTGGTGACCAACCTGCGCGGTGGCGGCGAGTACGGCCGGCAGTGGCACGAGGCGGGCATGAAGGAGAAGAAGCAGAACGTCTTCGACGATTTCATCGCCGCGGGGGACTGGCTGTGCGACAACGGCTGGACCAACCCGAAGAAGCTGGCCATCGCCGGCGGCAGCAACGGCGGCCTGCTGGTGGGCGCGGTCACCGTGCAACGGCCGGACCTGTTCCAGGCCGTGCTCTGCGCGGTGCCCCTGCTGGACATGGTCACCTACCACCAGCACGGCGTGGCCAACATCTGGGCCGAAGAATACGGCAGCAGCGACGACCCGGAGCAGTTCCCCTACCTGCTGGCCTACTCGCCCTACCACAACATCCACAAGGGCGTGTCCTACCCGGCGTTCCTGGTCACCGGCGGCGAGAACGACGCCCGCGTCGATCCCTTGCACGCCCGCAAGATGTGCGCGGCCCTGCAGGAGGCGAACCGGGGCGGCGGGCCCATCATGCTGCTGATCAACAAGGCCAGCGGTCACGGGGGCGGCACCACCATCACCACGCAGATCGATGTCGGCGCCCCGCTAGCCGATGCTCCGTTAGCCGGCCCCGTATCATCGTGAAAAAGAGAAACGGCCACCCGTTTGCGGTGGCCGTTTCCCTGTCCGGATTACCGGATTGCGGCCCGTTTATGGAAACCGGTTACACTTGGTGAAATCGGCCGTAGAAACCGGTTACATTTTTTCCGGGACTATGCTAGAATCCGGTCGCAACGATGCCGACTCCGGTGATCGCCTGGCCGGAGTTCGCGACGCCTCCCGTCGCCGGCTTGGCTCTATTCTTCCGGAGGGTGTCATGACGCTCAGCGTTACCCCCGCTCTGTCCCAGTTCGTCAACGGTCAGCCGGCCGCGGGCGTGCTGGGCACCACCGATTTCGTCACCCGCCCCGCGCCCAGCACCACCGCCGGCACCTTCGCCGGACCCAACGGGGTGGCGCTGGATCCGCTGACGGGCAAGATCTTCGTGGTGGACCGCACCAACCACCGTGTCCTGCGCTGGAGCTCGGCCGACGCCTTGGTCGACGGCTCGGACGCGGAGGCCGTTCTGGGCCAGCCGGATTTCGTCAGCGGCGGCTCCGGTCTGGCCGCGGACAAGTTCAACAACCCCATCGGTGGTCATGTGGATGACGAAGGCCGCCTGTGGATCGGCGACTACGGCAACAACCGTGTCCTGCGTTTCGACGACGCCGCCAACAAGCCCAACGGCGCGGCGGCCGACGGCGTTCTGGGCCAGCCGGATTTCGTCACCAAGACCGGCGTGACGTCCCAGACCGGCATGAAGGGGCCCGTGGGCATTGCCGTGGCCCCCGACGGGACCCTGTGGGTCAGCAACTTCAGCAACCATCGTGTCCTGCGTTACGATGACGCCGCCAACAAGCCCAACGGCGGCCCGGCCGACGGCGTTCTGGGCCAGGTGGACTTCGATTCCGCCGTGTCCGCCTGCACCCAGAGCGGCCTGCACAGCCCCAACAGCGTGGCCATCGGCGCCGACGGGACCCTGTGGGTGAGCGACTACAGCAACCGCCGCGTCCTGCGTTACGACGACGCGGCCGGCAAGCCCAACGGCGGCCCGGCCGACGGCGTGCTGGGCAAGCCCGACTTCGTGACCGGCGGCAGCATGCTCTCGCGCGAGGGCTTCGGCACCACCCGTTTCGTGGAGATCGGCACCGACGGCACCCTGTACATGGTGGGCGAGGGCAACCACCGCGTGATGATCTTCCTGAACGCGGCTACCCTGGCCAACGGCGCCCCGGCGGACTTCGTGCTGGGCCAGACGGATTTCGAATCCAACGACCATCCCGAGCCGCCCACCGCCAGCAGCCTGCGCACCCCGCGCGCGGCCCTGGTGGACGATGCCAACGGCTTCCTCTGGGTCTGCGACTACAACAACCGCCGCGTCCTGCGCTACGAATTCAGCAACGGCAACGATCCGGCCCTGACCCTGCTGTCGCCCGCCGGCGGCGAGACCTGGTTCGAGGGCGGAACCTACGACATCAGCTGGCTGAGCAACCTGGTCACGGCCGTGGATATCGATTTCTCGGCCGATGGCGGGGCCACCTGGTCCACCGTGGCCACCGCGGCCGACGCCGCGTCCGGCAGCTACGCCTGGACCGTGCCCGCCGGTCTGACCACGCAGGCCCGCATCCGCGTCACCGACAGCGCCGATCCCCTGCTGACCGACGAGAGCGGCGACTTCAGCATCGAGGCTCCCACCTACGCCGTGACCCTGGTCAACCCCAACGGTCTGCAGCGCTGGGAGGCGGGCGCCACCCGGAACATCCTCTTCGACACCTTCAACGTGGCCAACGTCAGCCTGGACTTCAGCGCGGACGACGGCGCCACCTGGACCAACATCATCGCCTCAACGCCGGCGGCCGCGGGCTCCTACGCCTGGACCGTGCCCACGACCCCCGGTGACGCGTACCGTGTGCGGGTCACCGACGCCGGCGGCAGCGGCACCGCGGACATGAGCGACGAAGCCTTCGCCGTGGTGTCCGAGGCGACGGGCGACGAATTCGACTACGTCTTCTTCGCGGACAGCCCGACGCCCGTCTACTACGACCCGAGCTGGACCTTCGTCAACGGCCCCAGCACCCTGCTGCGGTCGGGCGTGAAGATTCCCGTCAGCCCGGCGCGCTCCCTGGTGGGCAACTACGCCCTGAACCTGGAGTGGAGCAGCCAGGAGGGCGGCAACTGGGGCGCGGCCATCGCCAGCATCGGCTGGACGGGCCATGATGTGACCCTGGCCGACAGCCTGGTCTTCCACATCTACACCGACCAGTTGACGGCCCAGGCCGATCTGCCCTGCATCTACCTGGAGGATCTGTCCAACCAGAAGTCCGCCAAGCTGCCCCTCGGCACGCTGATGGGCAACGTGGCGGCGGGCGCCTGGCAGCGGGTGGCCTTGTCCGTGCAGGTCTTCCTGGACAACAGCGGCAACGCGGACATGACGCGCATCAAGACCATCTTCTTCGGGCAGCAGGATGCCGATGGCGCCCTGCACTCCTGGTACCTGGACGACGTGCGCATGACCGGCGTGGAAGTGATCACCGGCGAGGACGGGCCGTTGATCGTGGTGCTGGGCAGCAGCACCGCCGCGGGCGCCGGGGCCTCCCATCCGGACAGCACCTGGGTGGGTCGTTACCGCAACCACGTGCAGGATCTGTACGAGCAGGCCCAGGTGGTGAACCTGGCCGTCGGCGGCTACACCACCTACCACCTGATGCCCGACGACAGCACCCCGCCCGCGGGTCGGCCCGCCCCCAGCGTGGAACACAACATCACGCGGGCGCTGGCCTACCAGCCTTGGGCCATCATCGTCAACCTGCCCAGCAACGACGTGGCCTCCGGCTACTCCCTGCAGGAGCAGCTGGCCAACTACGAGGTGATCACCGGACTGGCCGCCGACGCCGACGTGCCCATCTGGATCAGCACCACGCAGCCGCGCAACCTGGACGCGGCCTCCCGTGAGCTGCAGCACGTCATGGCCGACACGACGCTGGCCATCTACGGGGACCACGCCCTGGATTTCTGGTACGGGACGGCCGCCGAGGACGGCACCATCCTGCCCCAGTACGATTCCGGCGACGGCATCCACCTGAACGACGCGGGGCACGCCGTGCTCTACGATGTGGTGGTGGACAGTGGGATCTGGGAGCTGATCGCTCCGTCCGCGGTGCCCGGCGAAGAGGGTGATACGCCGCCCAACTCCTCGTTGCGGCTGTTTCAAAACCACCCCAACCCCTTCAACCCCACCACGGAAATCGTCTTCGCGGTCGGACGGGAGGGCCCCGTGACGCTGGACATCTTCGACATGCGCGGCCACCTGGTGCGCCGCCTGGTGGACGCGGACCTGCCCGCCCGGACCCACAGCGTCCTGTGGGATGGCCGGGACGATGCCGGCCGCGCGGTCTCCAGCGGCACCTACCTGTACCGCGTGCGCACGGCCTCGGAGCAGAGCGCGCGGTCCATGGTCCTGGTGCGTTGATGGCGGGATCATTCGGCTGAATGGGCGGGGCCTGCTCCTGTTGGGGCGGGCCCCGCTTTTTTCGGCGCGGGGGATGGGCGGGTGGTGCGGATGGGGGTGGGTCTTTCTACATTCCCTATGGGGAAAACAACGACGGGCAAAACAACGACGGGCAAAACAACGACAGGCCCCGTCTGGGACGGCAGCCCGCATCATCGAAAGGTTTCCCATGAACAGAAGCATCGCCATCATCGTGGCCGCCGGTCTGGTCCTGTGGGCCCTGACGGCTTTTTCGGGGCCCGCCCCCCGCAAGGAGAAACACGTGCGTTACAACATCCTGAACAAGCAAGAGCAGCATGTCATCCTGCACAAGGGCACCGAGCGCCCGGGCACCGGCAAGTACGAGCACAACAAGAAACCGGGCACCTACCTCTGCCGGCAGTGCAACGCGCCGCTCTACAAGGCGCGTGGAGATCATCTGCAAGAACTGCGGCGGGCATCTGGGGCATGTTTTCGAGGGCGAGGGGTTCACGGTGAAGAATACGCGGCATTGCGTCAATTCGGTGAGCTTGCAGTTCATTCCCGAGGGGGAGGCGTTGCCTGAGGTTATTGTTTTGGAGGATTAGAAAGAGCGCGCCAGACTATATTCTCGTCGTGGTGCGCATTTCTCTGGCTCGTAATCGGTTGCGCCGTCCAGCCAAGAGCGTTCTCATGGTCGGATTGCGTGGGGTCGGAAAAACCGTTCTTCTCGATCAGCTGAGGAAAGATGCCGAGGCTGTCGGGATGCGCACTATGCGGATCGAGGCTCCCGAGTCGCGCTCCTTACCGGCGATTCGCGGATCCACCCGGAACCATGCAAAACAAAGGGCACAGACGCCTTCTCCAAAACGCTTTCTCCAAGGTTGACACCCCTCCCATCCTCCTCTAATTTGAAACCCGACCGTTAGGGGTGGCTGCCCGAAAACCGCAGCCTGAGAGAAACCCTTGGAACCTGACCCGGATCATGCCGGCGTAGGAAAACGGGCCTCATGGCCCCCGCTTCCATCACATCCAAAGCATCCCTCGCGCCCTGCCGCTGCCCGGCCTCCGCGTGACCTTTCTGATGGCCCTGGCGGCCCTAGTGGCTCTAGCGGCCCTGTCCGTCTTGCCCGTCGGGCCCGCCCTGGCGGAGACCACCGCCACCGGCGGCGACAAGATGGTGGAGCAGGCCGACGAGAACATTGTCGAGGAAGTCATCGTCACCGAGTCCCGTTACGACGAGAACGAGGCCCTCAACCTGTCCAATATCACGGGCGAGGAGCTGGACCTGCGCCAGCCGGACCTGCCTATCCCCATGCTGCTGCAGGATCTGCCCGGCGTGTTCAGCTACTCGGACGCGGGCAGCAACCTGGGCTACACCTACGTGAAGATCCGCGGCTTCGATCAGCGGCGCGTGGGCGTGCTGGTCAACGGCATCCCTTTCAACGATCCCGAGGATCATCAGCTCTGGTGGGTGGACATGCCCGACCTGGCCGGCAGCGTGCAGGACATCCAGGTCCAGCGCGGCGTGACCAACGGCATGGGCGGCCTGACGGCCATGGGGGGCACCATCAACATCATGACCGAGCCCCTGGGGGCTGAAGAAGGCGGACGGGCCTCCCTGTCCACGGGCAGCTACGGCTTCGGCCGGCAGATGCTCAAGTACCAGACGGGTGATCTGAAGGGCGGCTTCCGCAGCGGCCTGCGCATCAGCCGCCAGGACTGCGACGGCTACCGCGACCGCACGGGCGTGGACCAGTGGGGCGTCTTCTGGACGGGCGACGTGCCCCAGTCCGTCCTGGAGAATGACCGCACCCACAACCCCGAAACCTACCCTAACGCCGTGGACGACTTCACGCAGCCCCACTACGAATTGCACAACGAGGCCTACCTCAACGACCGGATGACCCTCAAGAACTCCGTCTATTACACCCAGGGCGAGGGCTTCTACGAGAACTTCAAGGACGGCAAGGACGCGGCCGATTTCGCGCTGGACCAGCGCCTGGGACTGGCCCCGGATGACGAGGTGGACCTGGTGCGCCGCAAGTACGTGCGCAAGGACCAGGTGGGCTGGGTGCCGCGTCTGCTGGTGGAGCATGACCGGGGCCGGCTGGTGGTGGGCGGCGACGTCTACACCTTCCACTCCAACCACTGGGGCCGGGTCATGAGCGTCGCGGGGTACGATCCGGGGCAGTTGATCGGCCCGGAGCACAAGTACCACGAGTACACCGGAGACAAGGACGCCTACAACATCTACCTGAACGATCGCTACCAGCTGAGCGACAGTTTCACCCTGATGGCGGACCTGCAGTTCCAGCACAAGACCTACGATTTCATGCAGCGTGAGGTGGGCAACTTCCGGGGTCTGGACCGGCACGCCTACTCCGTGGATTACGACTTCTTCAACCCCAAGGGCGGCGCGCGCTGGCAGCCGGGCAGCCTGTTCGGGGGGCAGGTGGCCTTCTTCGGCAGCGTGGGCATCAACCACCGCGAGCCCACGGACAACGAGCTGTTCGACACCTGGGACGACGCCACCGACCTGGGCGTGCACCCGCTGTTCAACCGGTCGCGCGTGGTCTACAAGGCGGACGGCACGACGCCCGATTACGTGGAGTGGTCCGATCCGCAGATCCAGGAAGAGAAGGTCATCGACTACGAGCTGGGCTTCAGCTGGGTGGGCGATGACCTGAGCTTCACCCTGGGCGGCTACTACATGGATTTCCGCGATGAGATCGTGCCCTACGGCGGCGTGAACGACGAGGGTTACGGCATCCGCGGCAACGCCGCCAAGACCCTGCACCGCGGTCTGGAGCTGGGCCTGCGCGCGCGCGTCACCCCGCGCAGCGTTCTGGCCGTGGCGGCCAGCCGCAGCTGGGATGAATTCAAGGAATTCGATTTCTACGACTGGGACGGCAGCCACGCCGATCTGAGCGGCAAGCCCATCGCCCTGTTCCCCGAGTACCTGGCCAGCGTGGCCTTGACCACGGCCTGGAACGAGGGCGTGCAGTCGCAGTTCCGGATGCGCGCTTCCGGCCGGCAGTATCTGGACAATACGGGCAATGACGAGCGCACCATCGACAGCTGGGCCACGCTGGATTTCTCCATCTGGGCCAACCTGGACCGTCTGGGCCTGGGCGATCTGGAGAACGCGCGGTTTTTCCTGCATCTGCGCAATCTGAACGGTGCCGAATACGAAACCCAGGGCTACTACTATGGAGAAAATTATTTGATTCCTGCGGCGGGTCGGAACATGATGGTCGGCGTGGATTACGACTTCTAGCCCGCCGGTGGGCTGATCATTCGGCGGACTGATCATGCGGCGGGGGAGCCGACGCTTCCCCGCCCCTTCCCGAACGGTGACCATGTCCCATGACGACGCGCCCCTGGGTGGGGCGGCCAATTCACTCTTTCCCCGCCGCGGCCTCCGGGCCGTGGTGCTGTGCAGCGGCCCTCCGCCGGAGGACGAACTGCTGCGCTACTGGCTGACCGGCAGCGACTTCTTCGTGGCCACCGATTCGGCCGGCCATCCCTACGATCACCTGCCCATCCCGCCGGACGTGGTCATCGGCGACTTCGACAGCCTCAGCGGTCGCGTGCTGGTCGGGCGCTCGGGACCGCGCTTCCTGCAGGTGGACGACCAGTACACCACCGACAGCGAGAAGGCGCTCCTGTTCCTGGTGGAGCAGGGGATAGAAGAGGTCATCTTCCTGGGCGCCACCGGCTGGCGGGTGGACCACACCCTGTACAACCTGCAACTGCTGGAGCAATTCGCCGACAGGCTGCGCATTTGCGTGGCCGGGCCCAACGCGCGTTTCCCCTTGCTGGGTGATCGGCTGGGGCCCGGTGGTCCCGCCCTGATCAGCAACCAGGTGCTGCAGGCGCCCCTGCTGATCAGCGTGGGGCAGGGCAGCCTGCTGGTCTCCGTGGACCGTTATGTGCCGCCCATGAGCCTGGAAGATCTTGGAGAATAGGTTTTGGCTCCGCTGGCGGGCATTTTCTACGCGCTGTTTCTGCTCTTCGTCATCGCGCGCCTGTTTCGGCAGCCCTCCAGTGGGGCTGCCGATTTCATCGTGGCCGGCCGTGGCCTGACCCTGCCCGCCTTCACCGCGTCGCTGGTCAGCACTTGGTACGGCGGCATCCTGGGCGTGGGGGAATACACCTTCAGCCACGGCGTGAGCAACTGGCTGGTTTTCGGCGTGCCCTATTATCTGTACGCGGCCATTTTTGCCCTCGTCCTGGCGGGGCGTGCGCGGCGCAGCGAGGTCCTCACGGTGCCGGACATGCTGGAGCAGGAGTACGGGCGGCCCGCGGCGCTGGTGGGCGCGGGCATGATGTTCGTCATGACGGTGCCCGCGGCCTACGTGCTGATGCTGGGGGTGCTGCTGAACTTCGCCACGGGCTGGCCTCTGTGGGTGGGGGTGGTGCTGGGCACGGTCTTTTCCGTGGGCTACGTGTACCGGGGCGGTTTGCGCGCGGTGGTGGCCACGGACATGGTGCAGTTCGTGCTGATGTTCCTGGGGTTCGTGGTGCTGGTGCCCGTTTGCGTGGTGAAGTTCGGAGGCTGGGACTTCCTGCGGGAGAACCTGCCGCCGGGGCATTTGCAGTGGGATGGCGGGGTGGGGGTGCAGGCCATCGCCGTATGGTATTTCATCGCCATGAGCACGCTGGTGGAGCCCGCCTTTTATCAGCGCTGTTTCGCGGCCCAGTCCGAGAGCACGGCGCGGCGGGGCATCTTCCTGGCCATCGGGCTGTGGACGGTGTTCGATTTCTTGACGACCACGGCGGGCCTTTACGCGCGCGCGGTGCTGCCGGGTCTGGAGGATCCGGTGCAGGCCTTCCCCGCCCTGGCCGACGCGGCGCTGCCGTCGGTGCTGCAGGGCGTGTTCACGGTGGCGCTGCTGGCCACCATCATGTCCACGGTGGACAGCTATGCCTTCATCTGCGCCGTGACCCTGGGAAGGGATGTGGTGGGGCGCGGACGGGGGCTGGCCGCGCCGGGGAACGAGGAAAGCCTGCCGTTGATCCGCATCAGCCTGACGGTGACGGCGTTGCTGGCCATCGGCATGGCGTTGTGGAGCGGCAGCGTCATCGCCCTGTGGAAGGTGCTGGGCAGCCTGGGCACGCCGGTGCTGCTGGGGCCGTTGCTGCTGGCCCAGGGCGGGGTGCGGTTGCCGGCGCGGGGGGTGGCCTGGGTGATGGTGGCCTCGGGCGCGGCGGCGGGGATCTGGCTGATCCTGGGGCACGGCAAGGCCTGGCTGGGGGTGGAGGCCATTTTCCCGGGCCTGCTTGTCAGCGCGGTCGGGTTGGGCCTGATCCGGGCGCTTTCAGGCGCGCGATGAAGTTCTTCACGACCGGCGCCTCGGCGTCTGCGTGAGGGCGTGTCCCCGCCCTGTTCCCTCTCATTCCTCCGGGTCGCTATACTCCGGGTCGCTATAGGCCATGATCTTGTCGATTTCCAGTTGGAACGGGCCGGCCTGCTTGTCGGCCAACAGAAGGGTCAGCTGGGTCAGCCGCGTGGGATCCAGCGGCGGGTAATCCTGCAGGATGCGGCCCCGGAAAGAGGGCTCGAAGGCCGTGAAGGGCAGCCGCACCGTGACCCAACTGTCGGCGGTGGTGGTGAAGAGGGCCCGGTAGGCCGCGCCTTCGAAGCTGTCATCGTTGCGCAGGCGCAGCTGGTAGGTGCGGCCATCGCCCCGCACCTTCAAGGCGATGCCCGTGTGGGCGCCCAGATCCAGATCCGGTAGCTGGGTCCGTGTGGAAGCGAATCCCCCGTTGTTTTCCAGAGAGATGCGCCCGGCGAAGACTCCGGGCTGGCCCGGGGCCAGGGTCATACTGCTGGCGGACAGGCCGCCCATGACCCCGTCGTTCACCCGCAACCAGGTGCCGGGGGCGGTCCGGAAATCGATGATCGTGACAGGATCTGTGGCGTTGTTTTCCGCGCAGGCGGGCAAGACCGTCAGCAGAAGCGGCAGCAGGAGCAGGGGCAGGGCGCTGGGCAGGGCGCGGGGCAGGGCGCGGGGCGTGGCACGGGACATGGCGTTGGGCATCACGGCGTTCCTTCCAAGGGCAGCGGAAATTCGAAGCTGATGATGTTCACGGGTTCCGCCTCCGAATCGAGATCTGTTTCCCCGGATTTGCTGAGGCGGGCCATCCGGGCGCTCAGGGCGTCGGTCACCACGTAGGCGCGATCGCCGGCCAAGAAGAGGCTGTCCTGCACGGGGTCGGCGTCGGCATCCAGGGTCATGACCCACTGGAAACGGCCCTGGGTGTCGTAGACGTCGAAGCTGGTGTACTGCCCGGCGGGCGAGCGCCAGCGTTGGGCGCTGCTTTGCACCCAGAGGGAGCCGTCCTGACGGAAGAACAGCTGTTGGACGGAGTTGTGGAGGTCGTTCACCTTGAAGGTGCTGCCGCGTTTCCAACTGGTCTGCGCGTCGTAGATGAGCTGGAATCTCTCCTTTTCCTCGTCGGTGCGCTTGACGGCCTGGTAACGGGGGCGCTCGATGATGCGGTCCAGGCTGCCGTCGGCGTTCCAGACATGGATGCGGTAGTCCTTGAAGCCGTCGGCGGCGGCCACGCGGCCGTCCGGGGCCACGTCCCAGCGGCGCCGGAAGTTGATCCAGTTCTCTTCGATGAATTCGGAGTTGCCGGGTTTGATTTCATATTTGAGGTCCAGGTAGCCGGCGTTTTCGGTGCCGTCCATGGCGTAGCTCTTGAGGTAGGCGTGCTGGAACTGCCGGTCGCCCTCGGTGACCCAGGCGGAGCCGTTGAGCACCACGTGATCGCCCTGCCGGTCGCCCTGAGAGACCGACTGGAAACCATGGCCTTCACGGTAGGGCAGCTTGAAGGTGGTGCCGGGGTTCCCGTCGGGCGTCAGCATGACCACCTTGCCGGGCCAGGCCTGCACCACGCCGATCTCCCCATTGGGGGCCCAGAACATGTCCGCCGCGTTCATGAACTGGCCCGGCCCCGAGCCCCGTTCGCCGATGGTGTTGAGCCAGCCGTCGGCATCGTGCATGAACTCGGCGATGGTGCCGAAGAAGACCTCATCGTCCTCGCCGCCGCGCCGCCACAGCTCGTTCATGGCCAGCACCCGGGTCCCGTGGGCGGGAGCCTCGGGGTTTTTCACGACGGTCTGGCCGTCGATGGTTTCGATGGTGCCGTTCCAGTCGGCCAAAGCCACTGAGGCCAGCAGGGTCAGAGCGAGCAAGATGGCGGAAAGGCGCATGGATGACTCCTCGATGGGGTCTGGGGGGATGGTCCGCTGTCTTCTGTTGCTATGGTATATAGTTCAGGCATGGCGTCCGGGCTAGTGGTTCGGTTTGGTGGTGGGTTGTTTTTTCCGGGTTTATCGGTAGTGCCGGCTCAGGAAATGACCGCGCATCCGGCGACCATAGAGGAACTCGAACAGAGAAGAGATCCCCGCGAAGGCTCCGAGCAGTAGAACCGCCACGATCATGAAATCGGCCTGGGTCTGGGCTTGGCCTGGGTCTGGGCTTGGCCCTGGGTCTGAGCTTGGCCCTGGGGCTGCCTCTGGGGCTGCTACCCCTGGCCCGGTTCGGCGGCCACGGCCAGGGCGTAATCCTTGGCGGCGATGATCACCAGGTAGCTGAGCCACCGCATCGCATTTACCCCGCCGCTGGCCAGGTTTTTACTGAAGGCCTTGTCGATGAAGAATACCGTGCCGTCCCGGCTGGGGGGTTGGCTTGTTTGGGCTTGGGGGTGGTCGTGTCTGCTTTGCGAGGGGCGTTCCTTTGAGTGGGGGCGGGCTGTTTTGTGGGCGGTGTTGCGGTCGGGTCGAATTGGAGGATTTTTTGTGGTATAGGGTGCCCGCCGGCGGGTAGTTTTGGGTGGGTGGGGGCTGTTTTGTGGGTTTTGGTTGGAAAATAATTGATTTTTGGACAATATTTTACTGGCTCTTTTTGGTTTTGTTTTGTATATTTAATTTATCACTCCTCCCGCCCACTTATGCCAGAGATTGCCGAGGCCTGCCATGAGTATTATTG
>PDWI01006137.1_pt1 | contig 15746 bp, 13 predicted proteins | sample 1430891 | NCBI WGS metagenome assembly PDWI01 (sample SAMN01162508, study PRJNA174530) | Oral metagenome, whole genome shotgun sequencing project. | biome: Marine environment; feature: Marine mammal; material: Swab sample of the gingival sulcus; isolation source: swab sample of gingival sulcus...
TGATGGAATAGAAGTTTTAACCGAGCCAACAAATGATTATTTTTCAAATCATTGGTTATCGGCAATTGTGGTAGATGAACAAAAGACAGGTTTTTCTCGAGAAGATTTACGATTAAAGTTGCTTGAAGATAATATAGAATCTCGTCCATTATGGAAACCTATGCACTTACAACCTGTGTTTGAAAACTGTAAATATTATGGCGGAAAAGTTGCTGAAACTTTATTTGATAATGGGTTGTGTTTGCCGTCAGGGTCTAATTTAAGTGATGAGGATAGAGCGAGGATTAAAGAGAGTATTTTGAAACTTATATAGTAAATTATGATACCATTTTCACCACCAAGAATAGATAAAAAAACAATAGCTGAAGTAACTGATGCTTTACAATCGGGGTGGATAACCACAGGCCCCAAAACCAAACTTTTTGAAAAGAAAATCGCAGAATATTGTAATGTTTCTAATGTGTTGGCAGTAAGTTCTTGGACAACAGGAGCGGAGTTATTGCTGTATTGGTTTGGCGTAAAAGAGGGCGATGAGGTTATCGTGCCAGTTTACACCTATTGTGCTACGGCGAATATCATAAGACACCGAGGTGCAAAGGTCGTTATGGTAGATATTACTACTGATTTTGGTATTGATGTATCCAAAATTGAGGAACATATTACCGAAAAAACAAAGGCAGTTATCCCTGTTGATGTGGGAGGTTTGCCTATTCATTTTGATGAGTTAAAAGCCATTTTGAATAAAGAAAGTGTAAAAGCAAAATTCAAACCTGAAACAGAAAATCAAAAGAAATTAGGGCGAATTTTACTGCTTTCTGATGCAGCTCACTCTTTTGGAGCGAAATATAAGGGGCAAACTGTTGGCTCGGAGGCTGATTTTACCGTTTTTTCATTCCATGCAGTGAAAAATTTAACCACTGCCGAAGGTGGTGCAATTTGTATCAACTTGCCAAAACCTTTTGATAATGCACAAGTTTACAGGCACTTGAATACACTTTCATTACACGGACAAAATAAAGATGCTTTTGCAAAACATCAAGTTGGTAATTGGGAGTATGATGTCATCGATGCAGGATTTAAGTGTAATATGACTGATGTTTTAGCATCTATTGGATTGGTAGAAATTGAACGATACGAAACGGAAAATTTACCACGAAGAAAGCAAATTTTTGAGCGATATAGCAACGCATTAAACAAGTACGATTGGGCAATTACCCCACATTTCATTGATAAGGAAAGAGAAACCTCTTATCATTTGTATTTATTGAGATTGAAAGATGTCAGTTTAGAACAACGAAACGAAATTATACAAGAGATTTTTAAGCAAGAAGTATCTGTAAATGTGCATTATAAACCATTGCCGATGTTGTCATATTACAAAGATTTGGGCTATGATGTGGAGCAGTATCCTATGGCAAAATCAATTTGGGAAACTGAAATTTCATTACCTGTTTATTATGATTTATCTGATGAAGATGTGCAAAAAGTAATTGATGCAGTGATAAAATCAGTAGAAAAAGTATTGAAATAATCTAGTGATTGTTTTTTAGTGTTATTTTAGTGCTTTTTAGTAACGATAATAAAGTAAAATAACTTTGAAAATAATGAAAGTGAATTACTTTTGTAGTTAAAATGACGATGTCAAGATTTATAGCCATATTACGAAAATTATTATTTCCTATTTCAATACTTTATGGAATAGTGGTTTATGTGCGTAATAAATGTTATGATAGGGGGCTTTTTAGTTCAAAATCTTTTGAAATTCCTATCATTTGTGTAGGAAATATTACCGTTGGAGGAACGGGAAAAACGCCACACACGGAGTATCTTATTCGTCAATTTCAAAAGCAACATAAAATTGCGGTACTAAGTCGTGGTTATGGTCGTAAAACAAAAGGTTTTCGCCTTGTGGAAACTACGGATTCTGCTGAAAATGTAGGGGACGAACCTTTACAAATGAAACAGAAATTTGCTGAAATTACCGTTGCTGTTGATGAAAAAAGAGCAAGGGGAATTGTGAAGTTACAGGAATTGGGCTGTGATTTGGTTATTTTAGATGATGCCTTTCAGCACCGTTCGGTAAAGCCCTTAAAATCTATTGTTTTAATGGATTATAATCGTTTGCCTAATAATGATTTTTATTTGCCTTCGGGTAATCTTCGGGACGGACTTTCTGCTTTGCAACGAGCTGATATAATATGTATTACAAAGTGTTCTAAAAGTCTTTCAGAGCAAGAAAAACAGCAAATTATAGCACAAAACAAGGTGCAAACTCCGTGTTTTTTTACACATTTTGAATATGGTTCTTTTAGGGCATTTGCTACGGATAAAATTGTAGAAGTTTGTGAAAATTTAGAAGTGCTTTTGGTTACAGGAATTGCAAATCCGATGCCTTTGCAAAACTATTTAGAAAGTAAAGGAATTACTGTGGATAGTTTGCAATATGCAGACCATTATGATTTTTCTGAAAAAGATTTTCAGAAAATAGAAATGGCATTTTCGAGAATAGAAAGTGCAAATAAAATCATTTTAACAACCGAAAAGGACAAAGTGAAATTGTATCCATTATTGCAAAAACAACAACATTTAATGCAGAATTTCTATTATCTACCAATTCAAGTAGCTTTTGAAAATGAGAAAGAGCAACAAAAGTTTCTAAATTGCTTAACAATTTAGTTTTTTAGTACGAAATTACTCGCAATTCGGTGCGTCTGTTTTTTGCTCGTTCTTTTGCAGTATCGTTATTTGCAATAGGTTGTAGTTCGCCGTAACCTTTCGCCGTAAGTCGTTCTGTTGCAATTCCGTGTGAGATAAGCCAATCTTGAACCGCTTTTGCTCGTGCCTCAGAAAGCTGTTGGTTGTATGCTGTACTTCCTTGATTGTCAGTATGTCCAGCTATTTCAATTTTTAGCGAAGAGTTTTGTTGAAGGAGTTGTTGTATCGTTTGTAATTCTAACTTTGATTGCTCTTTTAAGGTCGCTTTATCGGTATCAAAAAAGATATTTTTAAGCCTTAGAGTAGCTCCTTTTTCGATAGGTGTTAATTCAATATTTTTATATTTTGTTTCGGGATTTTCATTTAACAATTCAGAATAAAAAAGATACCCCTCTGCTTGTACCGAAATATGCCATTTTTCCCCTTTTTTTAGACAAAGCAAATACTCCCCATTTTCAATATTTGTGAGAGTATGATAATTTAAATTAGTATCATTTTGTGCTTGTAGTGAAATGTTTGCAAATAATGGTTTTTTATCCTTTTTATTGAGGATTTTTCCTTGTAAAATTTGCACTTCCTTTGGGCGAAATTCCTGAGGTAGTGGAAATGAATAAATATCTCTATTTTTTGTTTCTTTATCTGATACAAAATAGGCTGTCGTACCTGCTGAATTAACCACAAAACCCAATTCTGATGCCTCGGTATTGATTGGCGAACCAATATTTTTAGGAGTTGAAAATAGGCTATCTATTTTTCGAGATATGAAAATATCAAGTTGAGGTTGTTCAGAATAGCCATCAGATGAAAAATACAAAGTTTCATTATCGCTATGTATAAAAGGGGAGAGGTCATTGTTAGGCGTGTTAATATTTAGGTTTGTAGGTGCTGACCATTTGAGAGTGCCGTCCTCTTCAAAACCAAGTAAATTGCTATGCCAAATATCCATTTTTCCTTTCCCATTGGGGCGATTACTCACAAAATATAGCTCAGTGCCATCTGCTGAGAGGGAGGGTTGCGTTTCCCAATAGCGTGTATTGATGCTACTGCCTAAGTTTCTTGCAGGTAGCCATTTATTCCCAATTTTTAGGCTGTAATACAAATCGCAACTTCCATAACTATTTCGATTATTACACGAAGTAAAAATCATAAATCGCCCATCAGCACTAAGAGTTGATGCTCCTTCATTTTCCGTTGTGTTCAGTTCCTGCCACGCCTTTGCTTTTGTCCAATTCCCCAAGCTATCTTTGGTGCTGTAATAAAAATCTTCATTTTTATAGCCATTCAAATCTATCAATCTGTTGAAAATGAGCATACTGTCATTTGCCGTTATTGTTGGCCAATATTCGTGGCTGAATGTGTTGATGCTATCGGTAAGCCGTTGCGGTTTGTCATTTTGTCCAAATATTTGGTGTACAGAGAGCAGAATGAGTAGCGATATTACGATTTTTTTGTACATAGTGCAACTTTTTGTTGTGGAAGTAAGTGTATTTGTTCTGTATCTAACAGCCAAAACAATGCCAAGTGGAAAGTTTCAGTGTCTTCAAATTGCATTTCAAGCGTATTTATTGCCTGTGGAGTCTTTTGTAATAATGCTATGATTTTAGAGGCAAATTCATCAAGTTTTTGTTCCTTAGGATACTGTTTTTTCTTTTGCAAACAGCTATCACATTGCCCACACGGTTTGCTTTTAAAGTCATTAAAATAGGCAAGTAGCATTTGCGAACGACAGCGGTGGGAGTGTGTGGCATATTGCAGTATCATATTGATTTTATCCTCATATTGCAATTTAGGAGTTTTATAAACTTCTTTACCTAAAAAAATATGCCCTTCGGGAAGTCGCCCATCAGGATAGGAAACATAAGGGGATTTTATACGAGGGATATAGTAAATAACTTTCTCTTTGGATAGAAAGATTAGCGTTTGCTTTACTTGCTCTACGGTAAGTTTTGTTTTTTGTGCAATTTGGTATTCATTGATACGAGTATAGTCCGTAAAAATGCCTGTATATAAGCGTAATAGAAGTTTGATAAAATTATCCAGAGCTTTGTTTTTTATTTGATATTCGTATAAATCATCACGACGCATACGGAAGAGAATACGCGAAGGATTGTCTAATTCTTCTACAAAATCAATTGCTCCAGTATTTCGTAAAATAGCTAAACTGCTATAAGTATTTGTTATTCCAAGTTTAAATTTTGTAGTAAATTCAGAGATATTTAAAGGAAAAGAACGCCCAACGCCGTCGCCTTCTTCAAGTCCTAAAAAGTTTCCCAAAGCAGTGTAAGTGCGTAGTATTATTTCCTTTTTGGGATATTTTTGAGTAATGCGTTTTTTTAGGTTGGCGGTGTCATTAGATTGGTAGAGCAAAACGGCATAGGCTGGTTTTTCATCACGCCCTGCACGCCCCGCTTCTTGGAAATACGCCTCAATAGCATCAGGCAAATCTATATGCACTACCACGCGTACATCAGGTTTGTCAATCCCCATTCCAAAAGCATTAGTCGCAACGATATTTCGCACTTTATTTGCTGTCCATTCTTCTTGGCGAATTGTTTTTATTTCATCGGGTAATCCAGCGTGAAAATAAGTGCTTTTAATGTTGTTTGCATTTAGAAAATTAGAAATCTCTTGTGTCTTTTTTCTACTTCTAACATACACAATAGAACTGCCTTCTATGCGTGTTAAAATTCGTAATAGATATTGTAATTTATCCTCTACTTCACGGACGATATACGATAGATTTGTGCGTTCAAAACTTTTTTTGAAAACATTTTTTTTCTTGAAAGCTAATTGCTTTTGAATATCATTAACAACTTCTTCTGTTGCTGTTGCCGTAACTGCCAAAACAGGTGCTTCTGGGAAAAGTTCACGGACTGCTTTTATTTTCAAATAGGAGGGACGGAAATCATAGCCCCATTGTGAAATACAGTGAGCCTCGTCCACTGCAATCATTGAAATTGGCATTTGGCTTAGATACTGCTGAAAATGAGTGCTGTCAATTCGTTCGGGCGAAACATAGAGTAATTTCACATCACTATAAATACATTTATTGATAGTTTGCTTGATTTCCCCAAGGGTCAAACCCGTATAAATTGCTTCTGCTTTTATACCTCTTTGTTGTAAATTATTAACTTGGTCTTTCATCAGAGCCACTAAGGGCGTAATAACCAAACAAAGCCCCTCTTTAAAGAGTGCAGGAACTTGAAAAGTGATAGATTTTCCGCCACCTGTTGGCATTAGAGCAAGGGTGTCCTTTCCGTCTATTACTGACTGAATGATAGGTTCTTGAAGTTCTCGAAAACTATCATATCCCCAATACTTCTTTAATATATCTATCGGTTGCACCGTTTGTTCCATTGTGAAAACTATCTCTAAAAAATACCAATCTCCAAAGATACAATTTTTTTGAAAAATAGGGCTATTAAAGATGATTTTAGAAATTAACTTATCTATAATAATGTTAAAATATGTTGCATAAAGCCTATGAATTACGAAAAAAAGCGTATTTTTGGGGATTGAAACCAAAACACAATCAATACTATTATGTCATTTGAAACAGAAAAAATAAAATCTACGGGGCTTACTTTTGATGATGTATTGCTCGTTCCTGCATATTCGGAAGTATTGCCGAAAGATGTTGTACTAGGAACACGATTTTCTAAGAGAATCAATTTGAATATTCCATTGATTTCGGCTGCAATGGATACCGTAACCGAGGCAGAAATGGCTATGGCAATTGCTCGTGAGGGAGGGATTGGCGTTATCCATAAAAATATGTCGATAGAGGAACAGGCAAAGCAGGTAAAGACTGTGAAAAGAGCCGAAAATGGTATGATTTATGACCCGCTAACGATAACGCGTGAGAAAACTGTCGCTGATGCTTTGAAGATGATGAGAGAGTTTCACATTGGCGGTATTCCCGTAGTGGATAATAAGGGGGTATTGGTTGGAATTGTTACCAATCGTGATTTACGATTTGAAACCGAGTTGGAGCGTACCATTGGGGAAGTAATGACTTCGGAGAACTTAGTCACAACAAGTTTGTCGATGAATTTGCAAGATGCTGAGGAAATATTGCAAAAATATAAGATTGAAAAATTACCCGTTGTTGACGAAAATTATAAATTGATAGGATTGGTAACCTATAAAGATATTACGAAAGCAAAGGACAAGCCTCATTCGTCAAAAGATGCAAAAGGGCGTTTGCTTGTGGCTGCTGCTATTGGTGTTGCTGGGGATAGTGAGGAGAGGGCAAAAGCCTTGGTAAGTGCAGGAGTTGATGCTTTGGTAATTGATACGGCTCACGGACATTCGGCAGGGGTTTTGAAGATGCTTTCTTATGTGAAGAAAAATTTTCCAGAAGTAGATGTTGTTGTGGGAAATATCGCAACAGCTGAGGCAGCTATAATGTTAGCAGAACACGGTGCTGATGCAGTAAAAGTAGGAATAGGGCCTGGTTCTATTTGTACAACTCGTGTGATTGCAGGGGTGGGAATGCCTCAACTTTCGGCTATTTATGATGTTGCAAAGGCAATGGAGGCGTATGATATTCCTGTGATTGCTGACGGAGGTTTGCGTTATTCTGGGGATATTGTGAAAGCGTTGGCAGCGGGTGGAAGTTCTGTAATGGCTGGTTCAATGTTTGCAGGGGTGGAAGAGTCTCCGGGAGAAACAATCATTTATAGTGGACGAAAATTTAAGTCATATAGAGGAATGGGGTCAGTAGAGGCTATGCAAAAAGGCTCAAAAGACCGTTATTTCCAAGATAATGAGAATGATACAAATAAATTAGTGCCAGAGGGAATTGCGGCTCGTGTGCCATTTAAGGGAAATTTGAAAGAGGTAATACATCAGCTAATTGGTGGATTGCGTGCAGGAATGGGCTATTGTGGAGCAAAGACTATTAAAGATTTGAATAAGGCACAGTTTACACGAATTACGGCATCTGGTGTTGTGGAAAATCACCCTCACGATGTGGATATTACAAGAGAGGCACCAAATTATAGTCGATAGAAATTAGACAGATAACAAATGAAAAAAGCAGGTTTCGTAGTATGGGTATGTGTGTTGTGTAGCAGTATGGGATTGCTATATGGACAGGCTGATTCTGTACTTTTTCGTATAGGAACTAAGACTGTTTCAAAAAAAGAGGCTTTCGAGACCTTGGGAATAGGACAGAATAGGCAAAATAAAGAGATGACTATTGACCAATTCAATAGAATTTTAAATTTTTATTTGTCTATTTATGATTTTAAGCAAAGACACGCGGATACCACTTATACTTTTAAAAGAAAATTAGAATCACAGTTTTTAACCGTTTTGGGGAGTGTGTATAGTGCTGAAAATCACGAAGGACTTATCAATAAGTGTATGGATTCCCGCAAATCGTATGCTGTGATAAAGGACTTATTTGTACCTTTTATTCCTATGCTTTTGAAAGATGTGGAGAACTTAAAAAGCAAGGGAGCCTCAATGGAGGAAATTGCGAAATATGCAGAGAGTTATGAGGGAACACATTTCAGTGTGAGGATAATTGCTCCAACGGAATCTAATGTTGCGTTGAATAATGCAACTTGTGAATTATTAGAAGATACGGGAAAGATTGTAGGACCTGTAAAGGATTTGAAGGGCTATCATTATATCCAGTTAGAGCGAGAGCAGAAGAATTTTGGGCGTTACAAAGTGCAACTTATTTATGTGGCAGGTTTAGACGGGAAAGAGAAAATAAATAAAGCGTATAAGGAGCTTACAGCAGGAGTGGATTTTACTACTGTTGTGAAAAAGTATTCCGAAGACCTTAAAAGTGAGGAAGACAATGGTATTCGTTATTTTGTGCCGTCGGTAAGTATCGATGAGGTGTTTGAAAAGGAGCTTAATAAGTTAGTAAAAGATGAAAAAATGAGTCTTCCTTTTTTTGCATCTGAGGGCTGGTATATTTTGAAAAGATTGGAACACAATGCCTATCCGTCGCAAGATAAATTGAAAAAACACGCTCTTCGCATAACACAAAAACCGTCATTTTTTATCGAAGAATTAAAAAAGCGTTATAATGTGAAGGAATATCCTTATAACTTTCTTTCGGGGAAGAATGATATTTTGTTTTTGGTAGCAACAAAGGCTTATTATTCAAGTGATTTGGAGGCGTATGCCAAAGAATATGGCTACACGCCAACTATTGAAACCTATGATTATTTTTTGTATCATATTTTGGTAGAAAAGTATAGAAAAGAGCTTGATAATGGACGCTATCAGCGTTTAATTGATGATTTTTATTTTATGCAAATTTATAATCCAATGCTTGCCTACGAGAAGGGGCAAAAGGGCTTTGAGGAAGGTTTGCGAAAATTAGTGAAGAAATATAATCCTGAAATTCAAGATAAAAAATATGTGGAAAATAATCCTATCTTTGAAGATTAATTTTTATAGTATATTATTGCTACTCGGCAGTGTTTTCCTTTTTTCTTGTGGAGAAAGGGAGCAAGTGGCTGAGGAGCAAAAAGATATGCCCAAAGTTGCAAAGGTGGGTGATGAGGTGCTCTATGAATTTGAACTTGCTAAAATGCTAAAAGGAGAGCAAGGCAAGGATAGTACCCTTTTACGAGAGCGATTTATCAATAATTGGATTCGTAAACAAATGTTGCTACAAAAGGCAAAATTAAACTTGTCTGAAAGGGAGCAGGATATAGAAAAAATGGTGAAGGAGTATCGAGAGTCTTTGTTGATAAACCAATACAAGCAAATGTATTTGGCAGAGCATTTAGATACTTCGGTTACTGATGAGGAAGTAGAGCAGTATATAAACGAGCATTCGGATAGATTTATTTTGAAAGAATCCGTTTATCAGTATTATCTTGCTAAGGTCTTATCAAAAAATAAAAAAGATGTGTATTTTATATATAATCTATTTTCAAAAAATGAGGTAAACCTAATGCAAGATTTTAATTTATCAAATACCTCTGTAATTACTGCTAATGATGTGGATTGGTACTCTGAGGGGGAATTGCTATCTTCACTACCCCAAGAGGTCGGAGAAAAGCACTATTTATGGTGGTTGAAAGAGGGGCAGGTAGCTAAATTTACCTCTAAGGATAAGGAAACTACCTATTTATTAAAGGTTTTGAAAAAAGTGAAAAAGGGAAAAGTTAGTCCCAAAGGATATGTAGAAAAAAATGTAAGAAAAATAATTTTACACAATAGAAAATTAGCATTAGCACAACAATTAGAATATGAAATTTATGAAGATGCAAAGAATAAAAAACAGTTTGAAGTTTATTAGTGTATTGGCTTGTATTTTGGGATTTTTACCCTTACAAGCACAGAAAAAAGGAACAGTAGTTGACCAAATAGTGGCAATGGTTGGCGATGAGGTTATTTTACAGTCAGAATTGCAATATGAGATAGGTCGTGCAACTGCCGAAAATAAAATTTCCTTAGACGGAAATGTTGAGGCTCAGGTGATTGAAAGTATGCTGATGTCAAAACTATTGAAAGAACAAGCTGTTTTAGATAGTATTGATACAACGCCAGAGGAGGTAGAACGCCAACTTGACCAACGCATAGGGCAGTACCTAAAATATGCTGGTTCTGAGGAGAAATTGGAGCAATATTTTAAGAAGTCAAAAGCAGAAATTCGTAATGAATTGCGTGATGCTGTTCGCGACCAACTTATCATTGATAAAATGAAGAATGAAATTATCAAAGATGTAAAGGTTACCCCAGCAGAAGTGCGAATGAATTTTAATGAAATTCCGCAGGATTCTTTGCCAATGATGCCTGAAAAATTGATGATTGAGCAAATTACCAAAAAGCCTGAAATTTCAGAGAAAGAAAAGGATAGAATTCAGGAGCAATTACGCAAGTATCGTGATGAAGTCTATAAAGGTGGTAGCTTTGCAACTTTGGCAGTATTGTATTCAGAAGACCCAGGTTCTGCAAATAAGGGGGGCGAATTGGGTTATATGTCAAGAACGAGTTTGGTTGATGAATTTGCTGATGCGGCGTTTAGTTTACGACCAGGGAAAATCTCAAAAATCGTACAAACTGAATTTGGTTTTCATATCATTCAATTGATTGATAAAAAGGAGGATAGAGTGAATGTTCGCCATATTTTGATAAAGCCTAAGATTGAGGAAAAATACAAAATAAAGGCAAAAAATACCTTGGATTCTTTGCGTACGGCAATTTTGAAGGATTCCATAACATTCCAAAAGGCAGCATTTTATTATTCTGATGATAAGGAAACGCGTAACAATTCGGGGCTTTTAATGAATCCGCGTACCGCAGGGGCTTATTTTGAAAAACCAGCCCTTCCACCTGTTATTTCTCGTAATTTAGAGGGGGTAAAAGAGGGGCAATTATCTACCGTTTTTTATGATACTGATGAGCGAGTGCCTGTTTATAAATTTTTTAAGGTAAAGAATTTAGTACCTGAGCATAAAGCGAATTTGGAGGAAGATTGGGAGATTTTTGAGAAAATGGTACTTGCAAAGAAAAGGCAAGAGGTGTTAAAAGATTGGATAAGTGATAAAATTAAAAGCACTTATGTAGAAATAAATGATGCTATTTCAAGAAAAGATTTTCAGTATGATTGGGATAAAAAGTAGGGGATATATTTGCTTATTGATTTGTTTATTAGGTTATTATGTTTCTGATGCCCAAAAAAATGTATTTACAATAAGGCAGGTAGATTCTGTTTTTGCTGTAAAAAATCCGATAACGAAGGAGTATGATGAGGTTTTTGTTGGCAATGTATTTTTAGAAGAAAAAGAAAAGCAAATTAAGTTTTTTTGTGATAGTGCTTATAAACATTCTGATACGCAGATAATTGAGGCATTTCGTAATGTACAGCTAAACAGAGGAGATACTATTGATTTGCAAGGAGAGTATATGTCTTTTGATTTGAATAGTAATTTTCTAAAAGTGCGTAAAAAAGCAAAATTAGAACACGCCAGAGCTACGCTTACGACCGATTCGTTGGATTATGATATGAATACGGAGATTGGAGCTTATAAGTATGGTGGAAAATTGGTAGATTCTACCTCTACTTTGACCAGTAAAATAGGCAAATATTTTGCAAGTAATGGCGAGGTGCATTTCAAAGAGAATGTAGTAGTTGTAGGTAAAAAATACAGAATACTTACAGATTCTGTGCGTTATAATGTAAACACGAATGATGTGTTTGTGATTGCTCCTACTGATTTTAATAGTGAGGAATATCAAATGTACACGGAAAAAGGTGTGTATAATACCAATACGGGAATTGCGAACTTTACCCAAGCCACAAGGCTTATTAACAAAAGTTATGTGCTAACGGGGGATAAATTACACTATGAAGAGAAGACAGGCGTGGGCATTTTGACGCAGAACTGTAAGTTGGTGGATACGCTTAAAAATATGATACTTACGGGTAATTATATGAAAAGCAATCAGCGTGATAGTTCCGTTTTGGTTACGGACAGCTTAGAGATGCAGTATTTGATGAAAAAAGACACACTTTTTGCTCATTCTGATACGATAGCTTTGCACAAAGATACCCTAAGTAATGATGTGTTAGAGATTTTCCGAAAAGTTAAAATTTTCAAGAAAGACCTACAAGGAAAGTGTGATTCAATGTCTTTTTCAAATACAGATTCTATTATGAAAATGTATTACGAGCCAACTATTTGGTCTTCTGGTAATCAGCTAACGGCAGATACTATTACAGCAGAATTTGTAGAGGGTAAAGTGAAGTATATCAATCTATTAGAGAATGCTGTAATGGCGTCAGTGGTTGATGATACAAAAAGTTACTTTAACCAAATGAAAGGCCGAAAAATGCGTGGTTTCATTGAGAATGATACTATACGCAGGGTAGAATCTTATGGCAATGGCGAGTTTATTTATTTTCTTTTAGAGAAAGAAGAATACATTGGCGTGAATAGTTTGCGTTGTAGTGATTTTACTATTCGATTTAAGGAGCAAAAAGCACAAGAAATAGCCTTTTATAAGAAACCAGAGGGAACGGTTTATCCTTTGGCTGATGCAAGTAAAATTTCGTTGCAATTAAAGGGATTTCGTTGGGACGCTGTAAATAGACCCAAATCTCGTGAGGATATTTTTAAGTGGGAAGAGGTTGCAGAATTACCTGATGATAAGAAGAATAAGCGTAATGTTATCACAGAGGAAGAACCTCAAAAAGACGAGAAAGATACCGATAAAAAAGCACTAACGGAGAAAGATAAAAAAGCCATAGAACCTAAGAAAAAATCCCGTAGAGAATTGAGAAGGGAAAGGCGAGAGGCAAGAAAAAGAAATAAAAAAAGATAATTGATGGAATTGTTAAAAGATTTGAGATGGCGTTATGCTGTGAAAAAGTTTGATGCTACAAAGCAAGTGAGTGATGAGGATTTACAAAAAATAGTCGAGGCAGGAAATTTGACTGCCACATCACTTGGAATGCAGACCTACCGTATGGTAGTTGTGAAAGATAAAGCTGTGATTGCTAAATTGGCAGAGGTCTCTTGGGGAGAGCAGTTAAAAGGAGCATCTTGCGTGCTTGTACTGACGGCTTGTACGAATGTAGATAAAAAATTTGTAAAAAATTATATAAATTTAGCCAAAGAGGTACGACCAATGCAAGAGGCTGAGAAGTTAGCAATGTTTGAAAAAATGATTTTAGGCTATGTACAAGGGCTTGAAGAAAAAGGCGGAAAAGAGGATTGGATTGCTCGACAAGTCTATATTGTATTAGGAACTTTAATGTCTGCTTGTGCAAATCTTCGCATTGATTCTTGCCCAATGGAGGGAATTCAAAAAGATAAATACGATGAAATTTTAGGTTTAAAAGAAAAGAATTTAACCACAGTCGTTTCATTGCCGATAGGGTATAGAGCTACTGATGACCACCATCAAAATATGCCTAAAATACGCAAATCATTAGACGAAATGCTTATTACGGTATAAGAATTATAAATTAAGAGTTGAGAATTAATAATTATAATTACGAATTGAAAACTTTTAATTCTTAACTTTTATCTCTTAACTCTTAAAATTGCTAATAAAAAAAGCCCTCATTACGAGAAAAACAATGAACGAAATAGTTTTTATATAAACCGAATGAGAGTGCAGAGCGAATCGAAGTTCGTTTGGAAGATGAAACAGTCTGGCTGACACAAGCACAGATTGCTTCCTTGTTGGGTACAACTTCGCAGAATATTACAATGCACTTGAAAAATATTTTTTCAGAAGGTGAATTGGCTGAAATTTCAACTTGTAAGGATTTCTTACAAGTTCGAAAAGAGGGAGGACGGGAAGTTAGCCGTAAAACGAAACACTATAATTTAGATGCTGTTATTTCAGTAGGTTACCGTATAAAATCAAGTGTTGCAACCAAGTTTAGAATTTGGGCAACACAAGTTTTGAAAAATTATTTGCTCAAAGGTTATGTTGTTAATAGGCGGATAGATAGGGTAGAAGATAAGGTTGCTGATTTGTCGGCAGAAGTGCAAGAAATAAAATTGCAATTAAATACTTCATTACCGCAAACCCAAGGCATCTTCTACGACGGGCAGATTTTTGATGCCTATGCGTTTGTTTGTGATTTAGTAAAGACGGCAACCCAAGAAATTGTGCTGATAGATAATTACATAGATGAAAGCGTTTTGCAGTTATTGAGTAAGCGACAAAAAGGCGTTAAAGTGTTGATTTACACAATGAAAAATAGTAAAACCTTACAGCAAGATATAGAGAAATACACCGCACAATACGGCAAAATAGCACTCAAAAAGTTCACAAAGTCGCATGATAGATTTTTGATAATTGACAAAACGGTCTATCATTTTGGGGCGAGTTTAAAAGATATAGGAAAAAAATGGTTTGCCTTTTCAAAAATGCAAATCGACAAAAACGAAATTGAAAAACAACTAAACAATTAACTTACAACAATTTTTTGTAGAAAAAATTCTACAAAATTTGCTTAAAATATTTAATTCTCATAAGTGTCTGATAATCAACAAAATACCCCCCCTGATTAAATTTTTCTATTTCGAAATAATTGTATAGGTAAATAATAAAGCTTACCTTTGTGCCGAAGTATCGAATAATCTGAGCAATTATTATGCTAAAAACCTAATAAAATAGGGGTATTGGCGTGGTTTTTGCCATATTATTTTATTAGGAAATTAAAAAAACAGCACGCTATTGCTAATAAAAAAACAGAATAAAAAAAATAAGGAATAAGGACAATTAGATATGACTACAATTCAGTTACAAGGAGATATTTCTTTTGAGCAGTACCAAATGGCGGTTAGTGCTTTGGAAAATATTGGCTTAGAAGTTGAGAAAACAGCACTTGATACACAAGAGAGCAATGAAGGTTTTGTGCTTTCAGAGGAGCAGAAGAGGATATTGGATAGTAGAAGTAAGAGGGCAAGTTTTAGAGATGCTGATGAGGTTTTTGCTGAATTAGAATTAAAATATGAGTTATAAAATAAAGTTAGAAAAGGGAGCAGAACTTGATATTGATGATGAGGCTTTATTTTATTACAAAACAAAAGTATCAGTAAGGATAGCACGGAATTTTAAGAAAGAAGTAAAAGATACATTAAGGTATATAAAAATGAATCCTTTTTATAGATTTTACCACAAAGATTTTAGGGGTATTCCATTGAAAAAATATCCTTACATTATATTTTATAAAGTAAATGAAAAGATTTTAGGGGTATTCCATTGAAAAAATATCCTTACATTATATTTTATAAAGTAGATGAAAATAAAAAAGAGGTTTTGGTGCATTCTGTATTTCAGACAGACCAAAATCCAAATAAAATAGTTGAGAATAAATAAAAAATATATCCTTATAATTACTTTTGCAAATATAGGATGATGACAATGATTACGAATTACAAATTAACAATTACGAATGTAGAGCAATAGCACGCTATTGCTAATAAAAAAATAGCACGCTATTGCTAATAAAGTAAAAATAGCACGCTATTGCTCTACCCACAACGAATAAAAGAGAAAAAAGTGAGAACAGTGAGAGAAGAGATAGG